>Ga0114970_10000227_pt1 | contig 39800 bp, 37 predicted proteins | sample M_140205_XF_Meta_FD_87030 | JGI IMG/M metagenome (GOLD analysis project Ga0114970, IMG submission 87030) | Freshwater microbial communities from Lake Montjoie, Canada to study carbon cycling - M_140205_XF_MetaG | ecosystem: Environmental > Aquatic > Freshwater > Lake | place: Lake Montjoie... | reverse complement strand
TCAGTGAGCCCAGCTACAACGGAGGTGGGGCGGGCGGCGGGGGGTTACCGGGCTCAGTGAGCCCGGCTACAACGGCGGTGGGGCGCGTGGGGCGGTATGATTCAGATAGACGCTCACTGGGCCACAGTCGTGGAACGAGAAGGGAAAATGAACGTGCGGATTTTCCGGCTGCTGTTTAAGGATAGGAGGCATGAAGATTCGACCAGCGAGAGTGGGGGACATCGTGGTGATTATTGGGTTAGCGGAGCGGATTTGGAGGGTGGCGTATGCGGGGATGATTTCGGATGAGCAGATTGATTTCATGTTGGGGTGGATGTATTCTCCCGAGGAAATTGAGGATCAGATGTCTCGGGGGGTGAGGTGGGGGATGGGGGAGATGGATGGGGGAGCGGTGGGATATTTTTCTTTTGAGAAGGAGTCGGATGGGCGGGTAAAAATCAGCAAGGTTTACTTATTGGAAAGCGTGCAGCGGCGGGGGTTGGGGAGGGCGATTTTGGAGTTTATTGGTGGGGAAGCGTTGGCGATGGGGGCGACGACGCTCTGGTTGCAAGTGAACAAGCGGAATACGGTGGCGATGGGGGCGTATCGGAAGGCGGGGTTTGCGGTGACGGGTGAGGGGATTTTTTTGATTGGGGGCGGGTATGTGATGGATGACTATTTGATGTCGAAAGAGATTGGCGAGATTGCGGGGTGAAGCGGGTTAAAGGGCTTGGCGGAGGATTTCGAAAATCTCGGTATTTTCCAGAAAGCCGTGGAGTTTTTCGGATCCGTCGCCTTTTCCGACGGCGACGACATCCTCGGCGGTGTAAAAGGCGGAAGGAGTGAAAAACGCGGCGGGTTCTGGGGGGGGATTGGATTTGGGCGAGGCATTTGGGGTGGGGCCATTGGGACCGGTTGCCCAAGTGAGGGTGGGTTGGCCAGAGGAATTGATGCCGAGGAGTCCGGCGCCGTGGTCAGTGACTAGGGGGTAGCCGTTGAGGCTGAGGCCACCGGTGGCGTGTTTGCCGGCGGCGAGGATGAGGGATTTTCCGCCAGCGTAATCGGAGGCGGCGTGGATGGCGCGGTCGAGGGCGAGGGTTTCGATGAGAACCTGTTCGCCGTGATTTTGTTCGGCGGCGGTGGTGACGAGGGTGGCGTCGACGATGAGGAGATAGCCTTCGCGGCGGACTTGAAGGAATTCGATGGCACGGCGGACGAGGTCGGCGAGGGCGGGTTGTTCATTTGCGGCCTCGGTTTGGTTTGTGAAAGCGAGATCCTCTTTGGCAAAGAAGCCGATGATGCCGGAGGTGCGATAGTTGGGAGCCTTGGCGAGTTCTGATTTGGTTTGGATGATTTCCCAACCTTTGGCTTGGAATTCGGTGAGGAGATTGCGTCCATCTTGGCGTTGGCCGCCGGAGATTTCGGGGAGAAAGTCTTTGCGTCCGCCACCGAAGATGAGATTGAGGGAAGGATGGGCGAGGAGTTGATCGGCGATCGGTTGGCGGTTTTGGGTATTGGGTGAGTGAGCGTAAAAAGCGGCGGCGCTGGGGGCGGTGAGTTGGCTGGTGGTGATGAGGCCGACGGCGCGCCCTTTTTGTTTGGCGAGGTCGAGGATGGAGGTGAGGAGTTTTCCTTGGGAATCCTGGCCGACGGAGCGATGAGATCCTTTGGTGCCGGTGGCGAAGGCGGTGGCGGCGGCGGCGTCGTCGGGGACGGCGTAATCGCGGGCGGGATTCCGGAGGAGAGCGAGATGGGGAAAAGATTCGAGAAACAGCCGATGATTGGCGCCATTTTCGTAGAGGCGAGCGGAGGTGAGATGACTGGTGATGAGGCCATCGCTGACAAAGAGGACGATCCCGAAGGGTTTTTGGACGACCCAAGAGCGAACATAGAGCCAACCGACGGCGGCGAAAGTGAGGAGGCAAAAGAGAGCGAGGATTTGGTTGCGAAGCTTCATTGGGAAAGAGAGTGAAGAGGGATTAGAGGGAGGGGCGATGGCGGAGGTTAATTTGTGGAGAGGGAGCCGCCTGCGCTGTCGTGATGTTGGGAGTAGTTGATCGTTGGGGCGTCGCCCGAGTAAATTTTGGCGGTGGATTTCGGTTTGGAGTGGGCGCAGGAAAAGAGGGAGAGGAGAAGGATGAGGAGCGGGAGGATGAGGAAAAATTTAGGCATCTGGTGAGGATAGAGGAAAAGGGTGAGCGAGGGAAGATGGAGATGACGATTCGTTGAGGGCTGGAGGAAAATGAAGTTGCGGTGGAGTGAGAATCGTGGGAATGAAGATGTCGCATATTGGCGACATTTTTCATGTGGGATTCTTATCAACCTAAGCGTAAACGTTTTTTTCTCCGTCTCTGGTTTCTGATTCCGGTTGGGCTGATCGTTGTGGCCTTGGGAACTGGGGCGGTGATCTTTTTGATTGGGAAGGGGAAGCTGGAAAAGCAGGCGGCAGGGTTTGACTATAGTCGGCTGGAATCGATGGAATCAGCGAGTGTGATTTACGATCGGAATGGGGAGGTCTTGGGGCGATTATTTACGCAGAATCGGGATCAGGTGGGGGTGGAGAAGATGTCGCCCGCGTTATTGACGGCGGTCGTGGCGGCGGAGGACGCGCGTTTTTATCAGCATCGGGGGGTGGATTACCGGGGGATTTTGCGAGCGATGATGAAGAACTATCGGGCGGGAAAAACTGTTCAAGGGGCGAGCACCTTGGCCCAGCAATTGGCGAGGAACACCTTTCCTGATTTGCTTCCGCCGCAGGATCGGAGTTATCAGCGGAAGCTTTTGGAATTGGCGGTGGCGTGGGAGATTGAGCGGCGCTGTGACAAGCGGAAGATATTGGAGCTGTATTTGAACCGAGTTTTTTTTGGGAGTGGGTTTTTCGGGGTGCAAGCGGCGGCGAAAGGATACTTTGGGAAAGACGCGAGCGATTTGAATTTATCGGAAGCGGCGATGCTCTGTGGGTTATTGAAGAGTCCGACGAAGTTGAGCCCTTGGCGGAACCGCGAGGCGTGTATTGAGGCGAGGAACTACGTATTGAGCAGAGCAAAAGAGATCGATTTGGTTACTTTGGCGGAATACGAGCAGGCCTTAAAGTCGGAGATTGTGGTGAAGAATCGTCGACCGATTCATCAGGAGTCGTATGCGGCAGATATGGTGGCACAGGAGGTTGCGCAGAGGTTTGGTCGGGGCAGTGCGATGAGCGATGGATATCGGATTTACACGACGATCGACGCCCAGTTGCAGAAAGTGGCGGAAAAATCGTTGAAGGAGCAATTGAATGAAGTCGAACGGCAGGAAGGATTTACGGGGCCATTGGCGTCGAAATTTGAGCAGGAATTTAAGCAAAGGCAGCGCCAAGCCGCGACGATTGAAGGGGAGATTGGGGCGGCGGAAATGCCTGACTATTTGCAGGGGGGGATTGTGGTGCTGGACAATAAAGCAGGGGGGATTCTCGCCTTAGTTGGAGGTCGAGAATTTGCGCATAGTCCATACAATCGGGCGACCTCGGCGAGGCGACCAGCGGGGACGGCATTTCTGCCGTTTGTGTATGCGGCAGGATTTGAGAAGGGGTTGAGTCCGGGGACGATTGTGGAGGATGCGCAGATGGATAATCGGCAGGTGATGATCGGTGGGGAGACGGGAATTTTAGGGGAATGGGGACCGGAACGATTGGAGAATAAGTATGAGGGGAAAATTTTAGCGCAAGCGGCGTTGGTGCATTCGAAGAACGCGGCGACGGTGCGATTTGGGATGATGGCAGGGATTGATTCGACCTTGGCATTGGCGAAGAAGGCGGGGATTGAGAGTCCTTTGCGGAAGTTTCCCGCGACGTTTTTGGGGAGCAGTGAAGTGACCTTGATGGAGATGACCTTAGCGAACACGACCTTTCCGAATGGGGGAACGCGGCCGGAGAAACCATTTATTATTCATCGGATTGAGGACAAGAACGGGAAAGTGGTCTACCAATCGGTGCAGAAAAAAGTGGAAGTGATGCGAGAGACGACGGCGGTGGAGATCAATGGTTGTCTTGCGGAGGTTTTGAATACGGGAACGGGGGACAGGATTTATTCGGAGTATGGGGTGAAGAAGCTTCCGCTCGCGGGGAAGACGGGCACGGCGTATAACTTTACGGATGTGTGGTTTCTGGGATATTCGAGTGCGGTGACGTGTGGTGTTTGGGTGGGGTTTGACAAGCCGCGTCCGATTTATTCGGGAGCATTTAGCAACAAGATTGCCATGCCGATTTGGGCGGAGGTGATGAAGTCGACCTTTGCGGGATATGCTCCGAAAAGCTTTCCGCTTCCTCGGGGAATGATCCAATGTGAGATTTGCAAAGTTTCTGGGCAACTGGCGACGGCGAAGTGTTTTGAGCCGATTGTGGACAAGCAAACTGGGGAGAAGTCGACGCGTCCCACGACGACGAAGATTGGGTGTACTGATGAGCAGGCGCCGAAATTGGGGTGCGTGGTTCATGGGGGAGCGGTGGAGGGATCTTTTGTGAAAGCGTCGCCGACGGGAGATATTCCGCGGGCGGTGCTGGCGGTGAGTGTCGCGGATATCCCGGCGGTGAAGATGAAGGGGGAAACGGTGATCGGGGTGGACCCATACAACTCGATGGCGGCGATTGCGAATGCGGTGGCGATGAAGGCGTTTGATGGGCAGATTGCGCCGATTACGAGTTCGACGAATGTTCCGAAGGTGAAATTGCCGAAGCCGGATCAGGTGGAGATTCGTCGGGCGGAGCCGGTGCGACCGACGCAGTTGCAAAGTACTGGGGTGGAGTCGCCGATTCAGTTGGATCCGCCGGACCCGATCATCTTTTAAGTTGGAGACGGGTCAAAGGGGGTAGAGATCTTGGCGGGAAGTGTGGGGGAATCTAGCGGGGTGGGGAGACGAATTGGCAGGCCTTTTTCGGCGCTTTCGACAGCGGCGAAGGTGAGGGCGAGGGTGCGGAGATTGTGTTTGGCGGAGTGAATGGGTTCGCGGTCTTCTTCGATGGCGGAGAGGAGTTCGGCCATGGCGCCTTGGAATCCATCGGGAAACCAGCAACCTTTGAGGGAAGGGGAGGAGGAACCGGCGGCGGTATGGAGGGTGACTTTTTGGGAGAGGAGGGTGGGACCGACGCTGCGGATGGTTCCAGTGGAACCGATCACGGTGGTGCGATCTTCATGGCCGAAAGGGGTGGAGGCATTGAAGGTGAAAGAGGCTTGGCCGCGTTCGAATTGGACCGAGGCTTGGGCGAGAAAAGGGGGGAGGGCGCGCTGATGGGGAGCGTGAGCGGTGGAGGCAAACACTTGGAGGGCGGGGCGGTCGCCAAAGAAATGGGTGGCGAAGTCGAACCAATGGATGGCGAAGTCGGCGAGGATGAGGTGGGGGAGGGCTTCGAATGGGGTGCCGCAGATCCAGTGATGATCCCAATGAACGGAGAAATCGACGGAGGAAACTTCGCCGATGATCTGGGCGTTGATGGCGGCGCGGATGTAGGCCTGGTGGGGTGACCAGAGTCCGTTTTGATTAACGGCGAGGCAGCGTCCGAGAGATTTGGCTAGTTGAACGAGGCGGGTGGCTTCTTGGAGGGAGAGGGCGAGAGGTTTTTGGGAGAGGACATCTTTTCCCGCGAGGAGGGCGTCGGTGATGATGGGGGCGCGGAAGGCGGTGGCGGTGGCGATGTCGGCGATGCGGATTGCGGGGTCGTCGAGGAGATGTCGGTAATCGGTGTAGACCTTGGCTTTGGGGAAGAACTGATCACGGCGGGCTGTGGCGCGTTCGGGGGAGCGGGAAGCGATGGCGAGGACTTGGAAGCCCGCATTTTTGTAAGCTTGTAAGTGGCTTTCGGTGATGGCGCCTGCGCCGATCAGGCCGATGCCGAGGTGGCAATTTTTGGGGGTGCTTGGGCGATAGGGGAGCGAGGGAGCGGGGATGGCGAGATCGGTGGAGAGAGGATCGTGGGAGGGGGTCGTGGGCATTTATCCGAGAAGAGGAACCGTGCGTTTTTCGCGAGCGCTGGTGGCGGCGGTATCGACGATTTGCTGGCCGATTCTGGCGATCTTGGGGTGGAGTGGGCCGAGTTCGAAGTCGCCCCCGTTGATGGCGTTGAGGAGATATTGGATGGGGGTTTCGAAGGGTGGAGCGACGCGATCGACGGGAATGGAGTAGCCTTCGGGGGTGGCGTGGGTTTGGACGCGGAGTTCGGTGGCGTAATCGGGGATGCTGATCGTGCCAGCGGTTCCACAGAGGACAAAGCCGCAGAAGGGTTGAGGTTGGAGAATCCAGGGATCGGTGAAGGTCCCCCAGCGGGTTTCGATTTTGGAGAGACCGTGGGCGTAGCGACAGATGGTCACGCTATGTTCATCGACTTCGAGTGGAGGGGCTTCATCGGTGACGCAAGTGACCTCGAGGGGTTTGCGACCGCCTTGGAACCAAGTGCCGATCGTGGCACCGTACCCAGCGTAATCGAGAAGCGAACCACCGCCGAGAGCCTTCTGGTAGAACCAGCTAGCGGTTTTCATTTCTGGGGTGGGAGTTTGGGAGATTTTGTCGGCGAGATGATAGAGTGGTCCACGATTGCCACCGTAATGGTGAAAATTAGTGAGATCGCCGATCAAGCCTTCATCGAGGAGACGCTTGGCGGTGATGTAGCTGGGGAACCAACGAATCGGCCAATTGATGGCGAGGATTTTTCCTTGGGCGTTTTGGGCGGCGATCATGGCGTCGGCATCGGCGAGGGAGGCGGCGAAGGGTTTTTCGACGAGAATATGGACGCCGAATTCGGCGACTTTCTGAGTCCAGAGGGCGTGTTCTCCGGTGGCTGGACAAAGGATGACCAGATCAGGCTGAGTGGTTTCTAAGCAGGAGCGGTAGTCGGTGAAGAGACGATCGGCGGGGATGGAAAAATTTTCGGCGGCGGCGGTCATCCGTGATGCTTGGGTATCAGAGAGGCCGACGATTTCAGCGTCGGGGTGGGAGTGGGCCATGCGGAGGAGATCGCCCATGTGCATGTGATCGAAGTTGATCCCGACGATCCGAAATTTTTTGTTCATATTAGTGGAATATAGTGGATGGAGATGAGGGCAAGACGAGTGGAAAACTTGGAGAGGAAGGGGGGAGACGTTCGTTAGAGAATCGGGCCGAGGATGGCGATGCTGTTATTGAGAAGGCGTTGAGCGATTGACCACTGGGCGACGAATTCGGTGGTGATGGGGTTGGAATCGTTGATGTAGGATTGTTGGCGTTCGCGGATTTGGCGGGTGAGGGTGGGATCGTAGACGAGAAGGTTATTTTCGTAGTTGAGGTCGAAACTACGCCGATCCAAATTTGCCGAGCCGACGAGGGTGAGATCGCCGTCGATCGTGAGGGTTTTGGCGTGGAGTAAACCGGGGTGGTATTCAAAGATTTCCACGCCCGCGCCGAGAAGAGCGGCGTAGTAGCTTCGGCTGGCGGCTCCGACCACCCAGGAGTCGTTGCGGGCGGGAAAAATCATGGTTGTTTTGACTCCCCGGCGGGCGCAACCGCAGAGGGCGGCGAGCATGGATTCGTTGGGAACGAAGTAAGGGGTGGAGATGGTGAGTGAGGTTCGGGCGGTGAAGATGAGCATTTCGAAGATCTCGGGCATCGCGGAGTATCCGAGGGTGGGGCCGGTGCCGATGGCTTGGGCGGTGATTCCGGGTGTGGTGGGGGCGAGAGGTTCTTCGAGGAGAGCGGCGAGGTCTTCGTCAATGTGGGCCATCCAGTCGGCGATAAAAATCCTTTGATTTTGGAGGGCGACGGGTCCAGTGAACCGGACCATAATATCGACCCAAGGGGCGAACTTGGCTTTAATGAGAAACTCGGGGTCGGCACAATTTTGGCTCCCGCAATAGGTGATTTGGTTATCGATGACGACGATTTTGCGGTGGTTGCGGAGGTCGACGCGGCGGCGAAAGAGATGGTGGAGGAGACTGCCGATGGGCAAGGCGACGACGGCTTGAATGCCTGCGGAACGCATTGCCGTCCAGAAGGTTGACTTGATGAGAATACGGGAACCTAAGCCGTCGACGATCACCCGACAGGCGACCTTGCGGGAGGCGGCGCGGTGGAGGGCGTCGATGATTTTGCGGCCATTGTGATCGGGTAGCCAGATATAGAAAAGGAGATGGACATGGGAGAGGGCGGCATCGATATCGGCGACGAGGGAGTCGATGGTGGCGGCGGTGTCGTCGAGGAGTTTGGCGTGATTTCCGCCTACTGGATGAAAGTGACTAAAGGCGTAACCGAGGCGGAAAGCTTGGTCGTAGGGTTGGGGAATGGGGATTGGGGTAAGGCAGTTGGTTGGGTTGTTTGCTGGGGAAAAGTGCTCGAGTTGGCTGAGTCTTGGGAGGTGACGATTGATGCGGCGGATATGATCTTCGCGGCGGCGGCCGAGGTTGGTCTCACCGAAGAGGAGATAGGCCACAATGCCGAGGAGGGGGACGGCGGCGATGACCACCACCCAGGCGAGGCGGGAGGAGGGTTCGCGGTGAGGACGGAGAATGGCCCGAGCGAGGATGACGGCGTGTAAGAAGAAGAGGACAACCGTCCAAGTGCTGGCGACAACTTCGAGGTGAGACATGGCGAGTGGCCTAGCTGCTTGGGGTAATTAGCCGCTGACTTCGATGACGGTTTTTCGGGCTTTCAGGGCTTCGGCGATGGCGACTTCGGCTTCGAGAATGGAGTGAGCGGCGAGGATGAGGGCGTCGACCGCGTGGTGTTCTTTTTTGTCGGCTTGCGCTTCTAGATGGGCGATGGCGCGATCGGTTTTCCAGTCTTCGAAGTGAGCGATGGCTTCGGTCTTGGCTTCTTCGATGAAGTGCTTGAGGCGGTGACCGGCTTCGACGGCTTGCTCGCAACTGGCGTGGCATCGTTCGTTGATGCTTTTGAGGTGGTGATCGAACTCTTTGAGGCTGGATTCATGGGGAGATTTTAAGTGATGGACTAAATCTTTGAGGCAGTTTTCTGCGCCGGTGACTTGTTCTTTGATCTGGAGGTAGAGTTGGGAAAATCGTTCAGTCATGGGTTTGGTGGAGAGTGGTTTAGATGTTGGTTGGTGGATGGATGATCGGGCAAAAGCTGGGAGGATCAGAGAAGATCGGGCAAGCGATTTGGCCAGAGGCACGCGGGGCCGGTGAATACAATCTTGAAGATTTTTCTTGGTCGCGAGGAGGGGATCAGGATCAGCGGTCGCGGTGGGAAATCCACCGGGCTAAAAGTGCAAAGCTGGTGCAAGTGGCAAGTAGAACGCAGATCGTGAAAAGATCGGTTTGATGGCCTGGATGGGGGGGAGTCTCCGAATAATCCAAAACGAAGTGACCGGGATGTCCGAACCCCATCATGGGAGTGAGGAGGGTGAGGGTAAAAAGGAAGAGATTGGAAAGAGGCTTTTTCATGAGGTGATGATGGTGGTTTGAAGCGGGATGACTCGCAAAGTTTTTGTGCGATGGAACGAAGAAATTTCACGGAGGCGTGGCGATGAGAGTGTGGTAGGTGGTTTGCAAAGGGGGGCGAAGTGGCGGTGAAAGGTGATTGGGGCAAATAGCTTGCTCTGGGGTGACGTTTAGAAAAAGAGTGAGGGATGTTCGTGCGAGGGTCGAAAAAAAATGCGCCTCCACTGCTCATTGGTCGTGGGCGGTGGTGGATGGGTTGCTCCATGGGGGTAGGGCTGGTTGGTCTGCTTTTGGGGTGTGATCGGGGTGGCGGATCGACGGGGAATATGCCTGAGAATTCCTCGAAGAGTTCCGATCGCCAAAGACTGGCGGTGGAGGGGGATGGGGTCAGCGGATTGGGGAGTGATTTGAGCGGAGAAAAAGCGGGGGATTTTGCGCCCCAAACGATTCCGATGGTTCGCCCCGATGGGGTCTCGCCTCCGTGGGTTGGGGAGCTTGCGGAGGTCGCTGGTCTTGCGCCAAGGGAGCGGGCGAAAGCGATCTTTGGGCGCTTTGCGGAGTGGCCACCTGAGGCGTTGGCGACGGCGTCTGCCCAGGCGGTGGACGGGTTGCCTGATGGAGAATACGCGGCGATTGTCCTGCCGATTTTGACTGATCCACAGACCCACGGTCAGGCGTTGAGCGTCCTGTTTGCGGATTTACTGGAGCGACCCGACGCCATCGCCCTTCCTGCCTTGGTGGCGATCGCGCGGAATCCCCTTCACTCGTTTGGGCCATCGGCACTCGATGATCTGCGGTTGCTTCTCGATGCGGATCACGGGAAGGACTGGGGGCGGTGGGATGCGGCGGTGGGGGCGCGGGTGGCGGAAAAACCTCGGCGGTAATGGGTTGGAGGGCTGGAGGCGGTTAAAGTGCTGGAGGGGGGGAGGATTTTGGCAAGAGCGCGTTCGGCGGGTTGGCGGTCTCGAGGGATTTTTTTTCTGGAGGGCGGATGGCTTTTCCCGCCTTGGTTTCGAGTTGGCCAGCGGTGATACGAACATCTTCCACGCGGAAGGGGGATCCGTCTTTGGAGCGGAGAAAGGGAGACATTTCTTGGAGCTGAAAGGGGCGGGCACCGCGTCGGCCGAAGACTACGGTTTGGCCACCCGTTTCATCGACCACGCGGTCGCGATCGAGGCCTCGAGAGACGGCGAAGATGGGTTCTTTGGTGGGGTAAGTGGCGATGAGTTGGGGGGCGGGTCGGGGGCTGAAGCCGCTGGCGCCTTCCACGGTATCAGGCGAGATCAGCTGGATGACGCGGAGGCCGTGATGGCCGTCGGCGACGAGGGCATACATGGAGGCGGCGATCGATCCGATTTGGACGGCGTGGGTATCGTTGAGTTGGCCGTTGGCGGTGAAGTGTTGATCGAGGCGAGGGCGTTCGGGGTTTTGGATATCGATGATGGCGAGGCCGTCTTGGCCGTTGGCGACATAGGCGTAGGTTCGGGCGACATAGAGTTTGGCGGCGTGGGCGAGGCGGACGACCGCACCGGGCACGGGGCGAGGGTGGAGAGGATCGGCGAGGCTGACGACTTTGAGGCCGTCGTCGTCGGTGATGTAAGCGTATTGAAACTGGATGGAAATCGCTCGGGGGTTGCGGAGGAATCCATCGGCTAATTCTCCGACGAGGAGAGGGCGTTCGGGTTGATCGACATCGACCACGGCGAGGCCGCGTTTGGTGCAGAGGTAGACACGGTGGCCTGCGCAGACGGCGTGTTCAGCGCCGGAGAGTTTGCCTTCGGGGTTGAAGTGATCGCCTGAGACTTGGCCGGTGAGGGTTTTGATTTTTGCGCGAGTGAGGAAGTTATTTTGAGGGTCGCCATCGAAGAGGGAAGCGACATTGACGATGACCAAGCCTTCTTGGCGATCGGCGACGAAGACGTAACCGTGGTAGGGATGGATGGGTTGTTCTTCGTTGGCTGGGGACTGGATGCGGACGGGATCATTGAGGAGCGTGCTGGGCATGGCGACGGCGGTGGCGTCTTTGGTGCGGACATAGGTGCGCTGACCGCCGAGTGGGGAGACTGGGGAGCTGAGGATGCGTTCGCTGAAGCCTTTTTGGTCGATGTTAGCGACATCGAAAACCTCGAGTCCAGCGGAGCCATTGGCGGTGTAGAGGTATTCTCCGCGGAGGGTGAGGTCATGGATTTCGGTGGCGTGATGTTCGTAGCCGGTGGGGAGAATTTTTTGGCGTTTGAGATGATCCTGATAATTGCGTGGGTAAGCGGTTTTGTGGAAAGAGCTTCCGATGGCGGCCTGAGGTTCTTCGTCTTCGGTCCAGACGATTCCGTGGAGAGCGTGTTCGCCTCCGACCCAGGCGTAGCGTCCGAAGAAGTTGACCGTGCCGGTGCCGAAACCGAGGAGTTGGGTGATCCACGCTTGGTTATCGTTGGCTTTGGAGAGGTGACAATCCGTGCAATTTTTTGTGGTGCCTTTCCCGCTGGTGGTGTGAGCGAAGTGAGGGTTGAAGGCTTGGCCGCTGTAGCCGTCGCCGCTGACGGTTTGTTGTTGGGAATAGACCCATTCCCGATTGGCGTTTTGGGATCCGACGACCACCGCGCTGGAGGAGCGGATGACCGCGAGGCGATGTTTTTTGACCGTGGAATCGATCCCGAGCATAAAGACATCGTCGCGAACGACTTGGGGGTTATAGGTGATGAAATTACGATCGACATTGCCTTCGTATTTATTGAGGGCGACGCGGGTATTGGCTTTCATGGGGAGATGACAACCGAAGCAGCTGGTTGCCCAAGCGGTGTGACAGATTTGGCAATCCATGGCGGCGTTGCTGTGGGCGAGTTGATCGCGGCAAGCGGAGTCGGTGGTGGGAGCGTTGCCCCAGCGGAGGCCATCGCGTTGTAAAGTCTTTGCGTAGTGTGCTTTGGGGTTATAGATCGGAGAATTTTGGTCGATGATGTCGACGGTTTGGGGGACTTCCCAGCGGATATCTGGGGACATCGTGGAGTTTTGAAAGAGATGATCGCCGACCCATTCGAAGCGGGGTTTCCAGGCGGTGATGGTTTGGAGGAGATCGACTGGGGTGATGGTGCGTCGATCTTTCGGGGTGGTATCGCCACTGGGGCCGGAGGTGGGCATGGTGGGTTGACCGTTGACGATTTTTCGGGGGCGTTCGGTGATCGTGCCATGGCAATCGATGCAGGCGATGGTGATGGCGTTGCGGACTTCGCCGTAGAGGTTGCCGTTGCCGTGGACATCGACATTGAAGTGGCAATCGGCGCACTGCATTCCTTTGGTCAGATGGATATCTTTGAGGTGAACCGCGCGTTTGAAATCGCTGTGGGGGACGATTTGGTCATCGAGGTCGAGGCGATTGCCTTGGCGATCTTGTTTAAAAACGGCGCGGAACATCCACCCGTGGCCGTGATAATCGGCCATTTGGGTGTGTTTGAGTTTGGGATTGAGTTCGGCGGCTTTTTCGAGGAAGTCGCGATTTCCCCAGAGGCCGCGAGTGGAGGCGGCTTCGGGACTTTCGACCGTGGAACGGACGAGTTCGCTATCGGTGGGATCGTGCTGTTCTTTGGGGTAGAAGAATTCTCCATCGGTTTCTTGATCCCACCAAGTATAACCGAGGTAGGGGTTTACGAAGGCGTTGCCTTGGTGCATGTGGCAGTTCATGCATTGGCTGGAGGGAACGGCGCGGGTGAACTGATGGAGGATGGGGTGGCCGCGTTCGTTTTTGGGAATGGTGGGATCGGTGGAGAAACTGAGGCCTTGGTTGCCGTATTTTGACCACCAACCGGAGTTACTTGGGGAGCGGTCATTGGCATAGACGACATGGCAGGCGGAGCAACCGCTGGAGCGGTAGTCGCCGGGGCGATCATTGGAACCAAGGAAGCCAAGGAGGGGATCATGGAGGCGAGTTTTTTGGGCTCCGAGGAAGACGGGATCGATGCGACTGAGGGTGCCGAGGCCGCGGGCGGAGAGGCGTCGTTCGGGTTTGCCGGGAGGTTCATCGAGGGTGGGGACGCCGAGGGAGAGGGGTTCGACGCCACCCTTTTCGAAGATGCGGAAGAGGTTGCCTGGTTGGCTGATATTAAAGCGGGCGAGTGGGTAGAGGAGGGGGAGAATACCGTGCAAGCGGGTTTCTTCGGCGGTGGGGGTGAAGGGGTTATTGAGTTGGAGAGGGATGCCATCGGCACCGTAGGCTTGGCCGACGATGGGATTTTTGAGATCGATGGCCCCGTTATTGTAAGCGGCGGCATTCCAGAGCATGCCGCCGTGGTTCATCATGGAATTGCTGACCCGTTCGACGATATCACCGTGACAGAGACCGCAGGCTTGTTTGGCGACGCGGAGATCGCCGGGGTTGATGAAGCGGATAAATTCTGGCGATTCGTGATTGAGAGCGGTGGTGGAGTTTGGCGGGTTAGCGGAGGTGGGCCAGAGTTCGGGGTGAAGGGGGGCGATGTGGGCCTGTTTGAGAGTCAGCCCGATGCGGGAATCGCCGCCGTGGCAGTCGGTGCACCCGAGGATGACATTGGGGGAAGTGTGCATGGTGTGGGCGTCGGTGGTCTTGTGGCAATCCATGCAGCCGACGCTTTTGCGCTGGGCTTCTGCGGGGGTTTGATCGATCCAATTGCGCGGGGGTCGTGAGGAAGATTTGGGATGAATGGGGAGTGCCGCGGTGGTGGGGCCGAAGCCAGATCCGTTGCGGAGGGGAGATTGATTCGGGGTGGGGGGGAGTTTGAAGTCGAGGGTGCCGAACTTCCAGGGGGAGATTTCTGGGCCGGTGCCCTTACCGGTTTGGGGAGTGGGTGGGGGTGAGGAGGGTGGAGGCGTGGGGAGGGTGGAGACTGGCGAGATGGCGGGGCCCGAGCCGGAGGGGAGAGAGGGCGAATCCGCGGCGCGGGTGAAGCCGAGGAGAATGAGGAAGCAGAGGAGAAGGGTGAAAGGTCGCATCGAAGGAAGGGCAGTTGAGGCGGATCGAGCGGTTGATTAGTAGAGGAAAGTCACGGCCATAAAGCCATTGTAGAGCACTTTATCGACTTGGCCTGGATCGCTTTGGGATCCGAAACCGGGAACGGGAATGGTATTCCGACGATAGATATCGCGGTAGGCGCCCCCCGGCATAAAGAGGCCGACGCCTAAGGAGACGACGATATTATCGGTTAAAAGGGGGCGAAACTTGATGCCGACGCTGGCGTCGAGGCCGAGATCGTTGCGGATGCGATTGGTTTGGAGGGCGTATTCGATCGGCTTGGTTTCGGCGAGCCAGATGTAGTTTAGATTAACGAAAGCTTTGAGTTTTGGGGTGACATCGATGTCGGAGCCGAGGCCGACGATCATCACCCCTGGGTTGACGAAATTGGATTGGCCTTCGGTTTTGCTGGTGCGAAGGTTGGGGATGAGGGAGTCGCGCTGTTTCAGGCCGACTCCCGTGCCCGCGAGGTTGAAGCCTTGGTGGACATACCAGCTAAAAGGACCACCGACGAAGAGGGGATGGTCGATGATGGAATCGAAGCCGCGAGCGACGTCGTCGGTGGGGTTGCTATCGCCGCTGGCATAGAAGCCGGAGAGTTTGAAGCGGACCCAATCGCGATCGTAGCTGAGTTCGAGAGCGGCCATTTGGGCGTTGATGGAAACCTCTTGGCCGGCGAAGGGGTTGAGTTCGTCACGACCGAAAACTTGATAGAAGGCGTGGGTGAGATTCCAGCGTCCGATGTGGCCATCGCCCGCCCAGCCGAGGTAGAAGGCTTTGACATCGTGGCCTGCGGGACCGCCTTCATCGGTGAGGGAATCGCCGCCTGCGGGAACTGTTCCAAAAGGTTCTGGGCGAGTGAGAAAGCCGACTTTGTCATAGTGCGTGCTCCCGCCGTCGAGGTTCATGTGGAAACTGGCTTGGGCGGTGTAGCCTTTCCAGAGGAAATCTTGGCGGTAGAGATTGGCGATGAGGACCTGTTGGTGTCGGGAATCGAAAGTATTGAGATCGGAGTAGGTGTCCTTTTCCCACATGTTGAAAAGGGCGAGATTGTATTGGAGGCGATTGTTGTCGGCGTTGCCGAAAATGCGGGCCCCTAAATTGGAATCGGCGAAGATGAAGCCTCGGAAATCGGAGACAAAGGGTTGGGTGCCGACGCGAGCGGCGATGAAATCGTAATTATCGGAGAGGTCGGTGATATGGACTTCGGCGAAGGCTTCTTGGAGGGCGGTGAATTCGCGATGGCGCCTCGTGTAGCGGGATCCCGCGAAGTCATTCTGGTTTTTGGTTTTGTGGGGAGGCTTTGGCTGGGTGTTGGCGGGGGGATTGATGGGGGTGAGAGGTTGGGCGTCGCCGAGAGGTTGGAGTTGAGGAGCGAGGTAATTAAAGAGGTCTTCGGGGTTGACCGTGGAGGTAAAGCTACCGGGGTTGCCTCCGACGGGGTTGACGCTATTGGGAGCGAGGGGAACGGCTTGGATGGTGCCTGTTTTGGGCGGGGGAGAAGTGTTGAGGTTATCGGTTCCGAGTGGGGAGACGTTGACGAGATTATTTTCGCGAACGCGGAGCCAGTTTTCGTTTTGAACGAGATTGAGGCGAACGAGCCAAGTGATTGGTTTGAAGGCGGTTTCGCCTTTGAAGATATCTATGGAGAGGGAGGTGTCGTTAGAGAAGAAGACTTGTTCGCCGCGACCAAAGAATTCGGAGCTATTTGGTTGGGCGGTGCTGACGCCGCTGGGAACTGGGAGGCGACGGTATTCAAAGATGGAGAAATTTTTAGCGGTGAGATTGACAAAAATGTCCTCGCCGTGGATGGGGAGATCGCCTTTGAGAAGGCTTTGTTTGTAGGGATGCCAGAGGCGAGGCGTCTCATACATGTAGGGGGTTTCCCTACTGGGGTCATGGTAGCGTTGCCAATGGGGGAAGGGAACTTGCCAGCGACTTGGCCAGGCTTTGCTCTGGGGGAGTAATCCGAGGCCTTCGCGACCGAGGGGATACTCGCGATAAGTGAGGGTATTTTTGATGGGATCGAGGCCGATGACGCGATCTCTGGGGAGGCGGAGGCTGGTGGGAAGGGGTTCGGTTCCGTAGGCGGAAGAGCCTTCGGGGAAGAGCGGGTTGGCGAGATTATCTTCGACGGTTTGGGCTTTTGGGTTGTTCCACTCGCCGGGATCGGGATTGAATTGGGCGGGAGATTGAGGGGGAATCTCGGGGAGAGGTTGTGGGGAGCGGAGAGTGGGAGTGGAGCGAGCGAAGCGTGGCGGAGTAGCAGATGTTGGGGTGGGGGAAGAATCGTTGGCGATGGAAGTAACGCTCACTAGGGAAAGCACGGCGCTAGTTGAAAGAAGATGCCGACGACTTTTTTTCATCTAAAGTGAATGGAGAATGAGAATGAACATGACCATTAATAAAGCGGATTCAATTGGGGGATTGTGATCGACTAAAGGAGGATTTGACAAACAGGAAAGAGGAAAGGTGGCGATGGATAATTCTTGACTGAAGAGGAGCAAGCGATTTTCAAAGAGGGGTGAAAAATTTTTACTTTCTCGGATTGTTTATGGGGTTTCTTCCACACATCCAGGCGGCGGAGCAACTCACCTTGAGTGATGTGCAGCAAATTTTTGCGCAGACGATTACCCGAGCGGCCCAGATTGATCCTCAGGCGGTGATCTCGATTGTGGACCGAGAGGGATTTGTGTTGGGGGTTTGGAATGTTAAAGGGGGAGCAACGCCCTCGGCAGGGGTGATTGCGGGGGCGGTTTCGCGAGCGGGCACGGCGGCATTTTTGAGTAGCAACCAGCAATCGTTTACCTCGCGGACGGCGGGGTTTATTATTCAGCAGCACTTTCCTCCTGGGGTGAGGGGGACGCCGAATGGGCCTTTGGTGGGAGTGGGATTTTCGAGTCTTTTTTATTCGGATGTGAATCGGTTTAAGACCGCCCCGCTAGGTTTTTTGCCTTTGAGCTTGTTGCCGACGCCGAGTGCGATCGGGGACGCGAGTACGGGGTTAATTTCGCCGGGAGTTCGTGGGGGAAACATTCTGTTGACCTCATTGAACGATTCGCCCGGGGGGGTGCCGCTTTATAAGAATGGGGAGTTGGTGGGTGGGCTTGGGGTGACTGGCGATGGGAGTCCGACGAACCTGAGTGCGGCGGCGGCGATTTTAGCGAACCAGGTGCAGAATGATGCGACGACGGGGTTTAAGGCTGGGCCTGATCTTGATGAGGATGTGGCGTTATTTGGGCAGACGGGATTTCGGCCGAGTGAAGCGATTTTAGCGACGAATGTTTTGATCAATGGGATTCGGTTGCCTTATGTGAGTCAGGCACCGAGTCAGTTTCCGGTGGCGACAGGTACGCGTTCACTGGGAAGCATTGGTGCGGTGGTGGCGGGTTATCCGTTGATGGCGTCGCCGGCAGTGTATCCTTATCCGACGGCGACTTTGAATGGGGTGGAGGGGCAGGTGAGAAATCCGATTCGGAGCGATCCGCTTCCTGGAAAAGTGAATGGGGTGGCGGACCGGTTGACGGCGAGTGAGGTCACGCAGATTTTGGGGTTAGCGGCCTTGCGATGCAGTCAGACGCGGGCGGGGATTCGTTTGCCTTTGGGGACGCGAGCGAAGGTCTTTATTTCGGTGGTTAGTAACCCAGCTAAAAATGGAGTGGCGCCGCAGGTGTTGGGATGTTTTCGGGTGGGTGAGGCGACGATTTTTAGCTGGGATGTTTCTGTCCAAAAGGCCCGGACGGCGGTATTTGTTTCCAACGCTCAGTTGGCGGAAAGTGCTCGGACAGTGGGGTTTCTGGCGCAGCGATTTTTTCCACCGGGGATTGACGGGCAACCGACTGGTCCGCTTTTTGGATTTCAGGAGGCGGTGAGTTTAAAGACGAGTCCGTTGACGGGAACTTTTCCTGGGAATGCTAATTTGCCGAATGGGTTGACGATTTTTCCGGGGGGCTTTCCACTGTATCGGAATGGGCAAGTCGTGGGAGCGATAGGAGTTTCTGGAGATGGGGTAGATCAGGACGATCTCATTACGGCGAGCGGTTGCGCCAATTTTCTTCCTTTGGACCGGATTCGTGCGGATAACTTTAGCTATCGGGGGGCGAGGTTGCCTTACGCGAAATTTCCGCGCGATCCGATGGAGTAGGGGGAGAGGCGAAGTTACTGGGAATCTTTGGCTTCGGCGATTTGGAGTTTGGCTAAGGCGTTGGCAAATTGGGAAGGGTTGAAATCCTTTCCTTGAGACGAAAGGATGCGAACTTCTTCGAGGGCGATGCTGAAAGCTTTGTTGGCAGAGGCTTTACCAGTATTTTGGGCGAGGCGATCGATGGCGGGAGTTAAGACTTCGGCACGTCGACGGAGTTCTTTTTTCTCCGCTTTGGGATCGGAGAACTCAGCTTGTAGGCTGACATAATGTTTGAGCAAAGAGCGGACTTGATCCGTAGTCCAGAGGGTTTTGGCGGAAGTTTTGGCGAGTTCATCGGCGGCGACTTGCATGGCCGCAAATTCTCCGCGATCAGGGAGCGTTGCTTTTCCCGCCTCGGTTTTACGGAGTAGCCAGTGGAGGGCTTTCCAGCGAGGAACGAGTTCTTCTTCGCGCTTGGTGGCGAGTTTCCAACTGAGTTCGCGAAGAGCGGTGGCTTGGCCAGTTTGCCATTGGCGAGGACCGAGGGAAGGGCGGGCGTCGGTGTAGTGGGGTGGCTCGTCGAGGAGTTGGCGATCGAGTTCGAAATGAAGTTCGGGGTGACCGGCACGAAGGAGGGAATCGTCGAGATTCAAATGACAAGCGACGCAGGAGTTAGCGCGCCCGTAGATGGAGTTCATATCGCGTAAGCCGCTGGCGACAATTTGTTCAAAGTTGACATCTCTGCGGGTATGAAAGCGCAACCAATTTTCGGCGGGGCCGTGGCAGGATTCGCAACTGACGCCTCGATCGGGGCGAACATCCTTGGTCAAGCGATCGAGGGGCACGCCCTGCATGGGGGAGTGGCAAACATTGCAGTGGGTGGCTTTCGCGAGGTCGCCGGTGATGCCGAGGGATTCCGCCATGCGGAGTGCGGTGCCTTTGGCGAGGATGCCCGCGGCGAAGGCGTGGCGATCGTGGCGTTCGTAGATCAGAGATTCGTTATGGGCGGATCCACCGCCGTGACAGCTGGTAGATGCGCAGGAGGATGCGGTGGTAAACTTGGCGGTGAGGGGATTTTCGCTGGCGCCACTATGGGTGATGAGCGCCACGGAAATCAGTCCGAAGAGGGAGCGAGCCGGTAACTTGAATACTTGCATGTGACGCTAGTAGAATTTGGAGTCGGTAAAGTCCAGAAGACAACGCGAATTTTTTCTCGTCAGTTTGGGGTAGAAAGATAGGCTGAAGGGGTTTATTCGGGACTTTTTACTGATGCGAATCGATCGATCTCACTTACCTTGGTTTATCTTGACGCTGTTGTTTTCGGTGGGGTGCGTTGCCCTTTATTTGGCGAATCATTGTCCCGAAGTTCTGCCCTTCCCCTTTCCATTGCCGAGTTTTTTGGGGAGTATCCCGCCAAGGCTTCACTCGCAAGGGGCGACCCCGTTGGGTTTGATTTTCGGGTCGCTGGCCTTGGGGATTTTTCTTTTTGCGGCGGCGTTAGGGATCCGGAAAAAGCGCCGGCGGTGGTCGATAGGGAAGACCCGATTTTGGTTAAAGGCTCATATTTGGTTGACTATTTTTACGGTGCCACTGGTCTTGTTGCATTGTGGCTTTCGTGTACAAGGTCTTTATGCCCAGTGTTTAATGTTCCTTTATGCGGTGGTGATGGTGAGTGGTTTTGTGGGTTTAGGGCTCCAGCATTTTCTTCCTCGGATGATGAAAGACCAACTTCCGCGGGAGGTCGTTTTTGAGCAAATTCCTTATTTGCGTGGGCAAATCCTCTTAAGGGTCCATGAATTACGGGAGAGTCTTCGCAGTGGACATGGTCCGCAGGTTGCCGATGTGCGGGGGGATCAATCGGCGAAGGTCCTGGGAGAGTTCCTTGATGCGGTGGCGATTCCCTATCTGGATGCGCGTTCGGGGAGGAGTCACCGACTTGGTTCAGATTTGCGGGCCAAGGGAGTGTTCGCGTCGGTGCGGGTGGGAGTGGGGGCCGAGTGGCGGGTGGCGGTTGATCGAGTGGAGGGTTGGTGTGAGGAGCGGCGATGGATGGATCGGCAAACCCGGTTTCAGCATTGGTTGCACGGGTGGTTGATTTTCCATGTGCCGACTTCGTTTGGGTTGCTGGTGGTGACGATTTGGCACGGGTGGTCGTCTTGGCAATTTTTGATTTTTCGTTAGTTTAATATGGCCGAAAAAAAACCCAATCAGAAGCAGATTTCGTCCCGCTATTCGGGGGTTGTGGACTATTCGCAGCGCCCGCATTACTTACGGACTTTGCGGGGGCGAATCTTTCTTCTGGCGGTGATTCTTTCCGTTGGGGCGACGGTTGCGGTGCGTTTTTGGGGGAAGGATGAGATTTATAGTCCGGGGGCGATATCGAGCAATCACGCGAGTTTTTCCAACGATTGTCGGGCTTGTCATCAAGAGACTCCCCAGAATCTGGCGAAGATGACGCAATTATTTACGCACGCGGTTGGAGGGGGCGACCAGATTTCTAAGGTGGGTGCGGGAAATTTTTCGTCGATGGACATGGCATGCCTTCGATGTCATGGAGGTTCCTCGTTGCATCTTCCGCAGGCGATGAGTTTGCGGATGCAGACATGGACGAAGGAGTTGACGTTGGTGCATGCGACCGGGTGTGCCAGTTGTCATCAGGAGCATGTGGGGGAGGGGCGGATGGCCGTTCCGAGTGAACAGACATGTATTTCCTGCCATGCGAGCACTCAGGCGTTAAAAGGGGCTCAGCAGACGATGGTTTCGGCGGCGAAAAGGGAGATTCCCTCAGTTGGAGAGAATCGGGATTTGGGTGATGGGGTGGTGCGATTTTTAACGCCCCCGCGAAAGGCAGGGAGTTTGGCGGCATTTGCTAGCTATGCTAAGGGGCATCCGCCATTTGCTTATGAGAGTGAAGTGGCGAAGGATCCTGGAGTGATTCGTTTTAATCACGAGAGACATCTGCGGGGAGATTTGCCGAAGCTCCATGATCACCAGTTGAACTGTGCGGATTGCCATCGGTCGGGGGTGGATGGGGCATTTATGCAACCGATTCAGTATGAGCAACACTGTGCGCCTTGCCATACCTTGCAGTTTCAACCGAACTTAGGGAACTTGCGGATTCCGCATGGGGATGCGGAGAAAGTGAGGCTTTTTCTGTCGAGTATTCGGGTTTCTTTCGAGAGGAGTTTCAGGGAGGAGGGGATGACGGATCCCCTAGAAATTGAGCGGAGTGTGGAGCAGGAAGTGAAGAAATTGGATCGGCGGGGACTGGCGGATTTGAACGCGATGGAAAAGCGGGTATTCTTTGAGGGGGAACCGGCCTCGCGTGTTGGGGAAGAGGATCGTCCGAAGTTTATGACTGAGTGTTCAAAGTGCCACACGGTGGCGCCCGGTAGTTTGAGTCACGCGCCGAAAATCACCCTTCCTAATTTTGCGGATCGATGGATTCAGCACGGACCATTTACGCATTTACCGCACGGGCACATGGCGTGCATAGACTGCCACGGAGCGGCGATAAAAAGTAAGCGGACCAGCGATATCCTTCTTCCAGCGCAGGCCTTGTGCGCGGAGTGTCACCGGGCGCCGGAAACGGTGGCAGGTGAGGATCCGCAGAAGTCAATGAAGCGGGGGGACGTCCATCGGGACGCCGCGATGCAACGGTTGAATGGAGGAATTCAGTGGGATTGTACGTCTTGCCATCAGTACCACGCGCCTGCGGATGCGGGAGAACTGATCAAGGCGAGGTTTTCTGGGGGAGTGGAGGGAAAGCATCCGATCGTTCCTGTTGCCTCGTCAATCGAGCACACCGAAAGATTCCAGACTGACGGCAAGTCAGTGACCAAGTGATTGGGTAGTAGTTCTTTCAATTTCACGGTGGCAGTTGGTTTTTGTATTGATCAAGGATGGGTTAAAGGATGGTTCTTTTGAGGTGTTTATTTTTGATTAAAAGAGTGTCGATTTTGAGGGGAATGGCTCTGGAGTAGCAGAGTCGCAAAGTCGGTCTCGCAGAGTTTCCGCAGGGCACTGAGGCGAGCGGGCCTAGGCAAAGCGCCCTTCATTGCGTTGTGCTGGTCGCGATCGGTGTCGCTTCGGAATGGGGAAACTGCCAGGTTATCCACGTCAGCGGGACAGAATTTTCAAAGCGGAGCTCTGCTTGGCCCGCAAGTAGATCTCCCCTCCACGTCAGCCCTGCGGTCCTGCCGAAGTCTCTAGCCAACGGGTGCATCGGTGGGCGTGAGATTCGCTTCCGCACGCACTGGAAACCGCTTATTCGGGTTCGCTGACCGTAAAGGTGACATTGGTAATTCCTGCGACGGCGAGAGCATCAAGGACATCAACGGTGCGACTGTATTTGGCGTTGGGTTCGCTCAGAACGGTCACCAATGTGGGCGTTTTCGACTGATCTCCAGCCTGTTTCAGTCGAGTGAGGGCGTTTTTGAGCATCGGTAATTCCCGACTTTCAGGTGTATCGATCGGATCATCATTCAGGGTGACTTCGCCGGCCTCACTGATCCCAATGACCATTTCATCCGCCATCTCAGTGGATGCGGATGTTTCAGCATTACCCGGGAGTTGGGAATTTAGCTCCTTCTCCACCTTCACCGCTCCCGCCATGACCATGAAAAAGAGCATGATGACAAAGACGACATCAATCATCGGAGCAATCTGAAAACCGACCATCCCCTCGTTGGAGCTTGGATCAAGACGCTTCATGGGTTAATCTTTGTTGGCTGCAGAAAAAGAAATGTCGCTGATTCCCGCTTCTGCAGCGGCGTTCATGGCCAAGGAAACACTCAAGGCAGAAGCATCGCGATCACCGCGAATCACCACCCTGAAGGAGGAGTTGTCAGAAGTTGTTACCTTGGTTTCCCCAGTTTTTTTCGCGCCGGCGATCGCTTTGCTGAGGTCCGCTAGGTCTGGGAAAACTTGTTCGTTCAAGACGTACTCGGCCTTTTTCTTTGCGGGATCCCATCGAATATTGATGATCACTTCGTTGCGCGTGCTGTCTTTTTTTAAAGCATCTGGAGCCAGAGGAAGGGCGATCGACTGATCAACCTTCAGTACTTGGGTGGTCGTAATGCTCATGAAGAAAATTAAGAGCACGAGGAGCACATCGATCATGGGGGCGATCTGAAACTCGGGTTCGCCTTCGGCTCCTCCTCCTCCTCCTGCCATTTTAGTAAGTCCCCCTGTTCGCTGAGTTTGATTGTGTCATCGGATGGATGGGTGGGGTTGATTATTGCTGACCCGTCGGGCTGGAAGCTTCTTGTCCGATCCAATTGGGCGTTCCCGCATAGAGTTCCTCCGTCCCGATGTTGGCCCCAGCAAGTTGGTCGTAGGGCATTTTCCGTAAGAGGCCCGCCATTTTATCTTGAATTGCATGAATACTCTTAATCGAACGATTCCTGAGCACATAATAACCAAAGAACGCGGGAATCGCAATGAATAGACCGCTTGCTGTGGCGACGAGCACTTCACCGATCGCTTCGGAAAGCTTCGACGGATCGCCAATGCCCGAACTACCTAAAGTGGCAAAGGCTTTGATCATGCCGGTTACCGTTCCGAGAAGACCGATCATGGGAGTACAAACACCCATCACCGAGAGGTAACTGATTTGGGTATTTAATTGGGAGTTTTCCTTGGCGAGTTCCCCGACTAATCCTTCCTCGACGGCTTCTTTTCCTTCTCCAAGGAGGCTGACTGCCACTCCGCAAACATTGTTGAATGGGGAGGGGTTGGCCCGACAATAATCGTAGGCACCCACATAGTCTCCTTGCCGAAAATAGTCCTTCACGGCACTAACTTGATCAGGCGGAACCATCTTCTTGGCGCCTGTTTTGATCCAGCCATCACCAATCAAATAGAGTGTGGCGACCGAGCAGAAAGCGATCGGCACCATGACCCATCCGCCCTCGGCGATTTTTTCTCCAAGTGTTTTGGTGTGGGATGGTGCCCCCGGTTTGCCTGCAGTTTCTGGTGCGGCTTGAAGGCTGGCCACTGCACAAAAAAGACTAGCGGCGAGGAGGGTGAGGAGGTAAGCGTATTTAAATTTCATCGGTAGGTGGTTTCGTGGGTTCAGTGGATAAAAGTGATTTCAGTCAGCCTATTTGGGTTCTGCTAAAGCTTTTTCGCGTTTAGCAATTTTTTCAAGTTCCTCTTTGGCGTCGGCAACTTGAGGTGCGCTTGCATAATCTTTGATTAAGTCTTCAAGAGTGCTCTTGGCTTTTGGAAGGTTCTCCATCCCATAGTAGGCTTTCGCACACCCGAGAATCGATTGAGTCAGGAGCATTTTTTGTCGCGGATAAAACACGGGGATTTGGAGAAAGGCGAGGAGCGCAGACTCGTATTGCTTCAGGCCGAGATAGCTTTGGCCCATATTGACCGAGGCCGTCGCAAGGGTCATCGGTTTAGTCGACTCCTTCATTACTTGATTAAACATCTCTAACGCACGGGCGTAATCGCCTCGCCGAGTTAATTTTGCCGCCACGAAAACCTTGGCCGCACGGACGGTTTCTGGAGCGGTGGCGACTCTTGATAAATTGTCGATTAATGGGTCGGCATCTTTGAAATTTCCCATTGCCTGCAAGGCCTCGATTTTTAGGAGGAGCGATTCTTCCCACCAACTGCCTGGGGCGTCCCGAAAAGATTCATAGAAGCGGACGATCGGCTCGATCTGGGCGAGTGCTTCAGGGAGTTTTCCCGTGGCAATCAACTCTGGGACGGTATAAAGTTGCGGAGGTTCAGGGAAGTCGAGCTTGCTGATCACCGAAAGCGAGTAGCCGATTTCCCCAGCCTGGACGCGTGCGGGTTTTCCGGCGAGGGCTGGAATGGGAATATCCACCGTCGCCATAATAATGTCCCCCTGCCTTCGGAGTCCCTTGCTGACAATGGTTTTTCCATCTTTGAGGAGAATGTTTTGGGCAGAAACTGGGAGGGTCGTGATTGCCATTAATCCTAGGGTAAAGAGGAGTTTAGTGTAATCACTCATAGCTTCTCTCCCCATTCAATCAGTTGTCGGCGAGCCTGTTCGGTTTCTGGAAAGTTTTCGAGCTTAGGATTGCGGACCATCTCTTGGAGGTTTGCCGCCGCGTCTTTTCTCTTTCCCATTTTTTCAAATGCTTCTCCAGCACCTAGATAAGACTTTGCCACCCAAGGAAGAAATTTTTGATAAGCGACAAATACCCGCCGATAAAAGGCGATGGCTTCCGCGTAGTGACCTAGTTCGAATTCAATTTTTGCTAAGGAGTAGACGGCCATGGGGGTGGACTCGCCTCGCCATTCTCGCACAGAAGCCACTTGCTCGAAGAGTTTTTTTGATTCCGTATACTGTTTTAGGGCCATCAAAGTCTGGGCCTTCCCGATGGTGGCTTCTTTCAGCTTGGAGCTCGCTCCGATTTTGTCCAGGGCATCGGTGAAGAGTTCGAGTGCTTTGGGATAGGCCTTCTTTTTTAAGGCTACTTCACCCAAACCGACATAGGCATAATCAAGGTAGTCGCTATTGGGAAAATCCTCTTTTAACCGATTAAAGAAAGTCACCGCATTTTCCTCGTCCCCAGCAGAAAGTAAATAGTCGCCGACTTGGGCAAGAATCACTGGGCTGAGATCCTCAGGTTTGAAACGCGTCGCCATTTCCTTATAAATAGCCTCCGCATCCGCCGGCTTTTTCATTTGTTTGAATAGTTCTGCTTTCGCGTAGAGAAGTCGAGCCTTGGCAGTTTTATTCGTATCGGTTTCCAGCGGAAGGACTTGCTTTGCTAGCTCCGCATAGGGATCATAGGGTGGCGGAGGTGGAGGGGGAGCGGGTGGGGGAGGAGCCACCACCGACGGGTCGGGCACAACCTCGAGAGGCTTCCCCTTTGCGGGGTCTACGGCTGGCGGTTCGGGGACCGGAGGAGGTGGCAGGGGCTTGGGTCGGGGGCGGAGAGCACAGAGTTGGGCGAGTTGCTGGAGCAAGGGCTCGACGGCTTCGCGTTTCGGTTCATCGATATATTTCTTTAAATTATCAACCAAAAATGTCTTAGCTTCTTCAATCAATCCCTGTTTCGCCCGCGCTTTGCCAATCCAATACATCGCCGAAATCACCGCTGGATGGGCGGGTTTTTCGCGCACAAAGTCTTCAAACATCTTGGATACCTCCGCCCACTTGCCGAGCTTTTGCAGATGTTTACTCGTCTCAAAGAGCGAATAGTTCAGCACCTCGTCAGTCAATGCGACTTGGTAAGATCTTCGGTAAGCCGTAATGGCCTCTTCTAACTTCATCTCCGCCGCGTAACTATCTCCAATCAAGGCTTGCACTTCGGCTTCCTGTTGGTTGTCTGGGTAGTCTTTGATCCAAGCGATGCCTCCAGAAATGACTTCTGAATATTTGGTGGCGGCATATTTGCAGACCATCAGGCGATAACGGGCGTCTGGAGTCAGCGAGTTCTGTGGGCAAGCGACCACAAATTTCGTGAGAAGATCTTCGGCTTTCGCGTACTCGCCCTTAAACACCGCGCAAAGTCCCACCCGATAAACCGCCTCGTCAAAGCGTTCGCCTTTGGGAAAATCCTTCTGATATTTTTCGTAGTCCTCAGTAGCTTCGGCCAATTTGCCCTGCATAAATCGGGCATTGCCTAGAAGAAAGCGCATTTCTTCTTTAAATTGGCTGTTTGGCACCTTCTCCAGCATGCTTTGAAAGGCACTTTCTGCGCCGACATAATCTTGAACCTGCAGTGCCACCGCCCCGCTCAAATACCCAACCGTCCCCGCATTGGGCCCGTCTTTAAATTCTTTTAAATATTGATCACACGCATCTCGGCATCGCTTGGGCTGAATAAGGTCAGAGTAGGCAATAGCGACCCCAAAAAGGGCGATTTCGCGTTCTTTTCCTTCTGGATAGCGGTCAAGCATCCGGTTGTAGACCACGATCGATTCCCATCGTTTTCCCCAGTCGTAAAAGGTTCGTCCCATCCGCAACAAGAGTGCCGCCCCAAAGTCGGGGAGCTTTTCAAATTCTGTGAGGACTTTTTTCAGTTCAGCGAGTACTTCCTTTAGTTGGGTATTAGCCATCTCTACCTCGGCAAGGTACTGCGGATTTCCAATGGCGGCTTTTCGTCGTGATTCCATTAAAGCCTCGACTCTCCCGGCTCGTCCCCTGAGAATTTTCAAGACTTCTTCTCGGGAGCGGACGGTACGGTAAGCATCGAGGGCATCGGCAAACTCACCTGCTTCCAAGAACTCATCTCCTAATTTCACCGCCAGCCCATTCAGACCTACGGGGTTTTCAATTAAGTAAGTTTTAACCTCGAGTTTCTGGAGAATGTTTACCGCCTTCCGTGACTCTTTTTGTTCCGCATAGAGTTCCGCCAAGGTAATTGCCCCGCCTGCCTGGGGGACGCGCAAGATGTCGGGAGTGATTAATTTTTCAAGAGCGGCGATTGCTTCAGGGACTTTGCCGCTTTCACGGTAAGCCAGAGCTTGGGAAACGAGTGACTCGTCGCGCATTGCGGGAATCGGCTCCAACTCCTTAAAAAGAACGATGGCTTCATCATAAATTTTCGCTCGAAGAGTTGCTCGAGCTAAGCCAATTTTAATATCGAGAATTTTTTCGGCGTTAGGAAACTTTGCCAAATACTTTTTGAAATTTTCAATAGCCTTAAGATTCTCTCCCCCATTGAAATACGCCGCCCCAGTTAAGTAGTAAAGCGGTGGAAGTTGGGGCGCCCTCTCGTCGAGTATTAATTTAATCGCTGCTTCAAAGCCATCCGCGGCTTGCGTCCAATTTCCAGCACTAAAAGCCTCCACCGCACCATTATAAACTTGTGCAAAAGCCTCGGGATCAGCGACCACCCCTGCCGTCTGCGCTGAGCAGGGCGTGGCGACCTTCACCGCGAAAGTCATTCCAAGAACAATCGCGAAACTGACCATCATCAAGCGCTTGGCCAGGGCAGAAAATTTCGAAAGTTTTAGGATGAGTTGTGGCTTCACTTTTTCAAAGAGTCGTACTGATTTAGGCTTTAATAAAATTCTGACAAGAGTTTTCCCCAAGGTCTCCCCGTTTTGAGTGAATCCAAGGGATTTGCCATACAATTACTTGGTTTACTCAGTGATTTTTATCGACTTCTTGGCGAGGTATTCTTTGGCCAGTCCTTTCCGACTAATCTTCCCGCGGTTATTTTGGGGAATTTCGTCGACCACCCACAAGTCTCGGGGAACCTGCCACGAAGGCAGTTCACGATGACAAAATTGCCAAACCGATTTGACATCTAGTCCGTCCCCGACCACCCAAGCGATCGCTTCTTCGCCTCGGACTGTCGATGGGACACCAAAGACTGCCACGGCTTTCACCCCAGGATACTTAGCTAGTTGAAGTTCTACTTCACTGGGATTGAGTTTCCGGCCCCCGATATTAATGGCATCAGAGATTCGTCCTAGGAGCGTCATTCCTTGCTCCGACCCTCCAATCAGGTCGTCGGGGGAAAAAGTTCCATTTCCGAGAATTTTACGATTGACCTTTGGAAAAAAGTCGTCACCCACCGCAGGTCCACGGACGAGAAGTCGACGGTTTTTTTTCGTTGGCATGGTGATATCAACCCCTGGAAGTGGGGTGCCAATCCAAGAATCCACGGTGGTCTCGGTGTCGCTTTGATCATAACTGATCCCGCCACATTCGGACGCACCATAAAAAACATGAATTTTGCGACCAAACCGGCGACGAAAAAGATTTGCGACAGTTGGAGGAAGATAAGCACCCGCGGATAGGCAAAGCCGCAAGTGGGGGAGAGGCGGGAGGTCCCTAAGTTGGGTTAAATTTTGAAAAAGGTACGGCGTTCCCGGAAAAACTGTTGCTTCTGTCCGCGCCAGGGCGAGGAGAATCGCTCGAGGCAATCGATCGTTGCTCGCGACTAATCGGGTCCCCTGGACGATCAAGGGGGTGAGAAGGTTGCTCATCCCATAACTGTGAGAAAATGGAATGGCCCCAAAGTTAATGTCTTCTTCAGAAATACCCATGCCGCGACAGATTTGTTGGCAATCTGCGATCAGTGACTCCGCTCGGAAGCGAATCGCCCTTGGTTCGCTGGTGGTTCCAGAAGTGACCTTGAGAAGAATGGGCGGGCGATCGTTCCAAGGGTTCGCCAGCGGGAAGGGCGATCGCCGTTCTTCGTTTAAAGTGCCATCAAGCTCATTGATCAAACTTGCCGCATTGACCGTCTGAAGAATCGCATCACGGGTCGATCCTTGAAGGTAATCAGGGAGAGGCATCGCCACTAAACCCGCCCGCCAGAGACCCAAGAGAACTCCTAGCCAAGCAGGATGATTACCAAGTTGAACTCCCACAACGCTTCCCTTCGGAAGATTGGATACCCGCGCTTGAATCTCTTTGGCTTCTGTCTCAATCTCCCCAAATGTGCGAAGGGAACTTCCCTCGGGACCAAGGATTGCGATCTCCTTGCCCATGCGCTTTCTCGTTTGATCCCAAGCTTTTAGGAGTGCATTTTCAGGGCAACGTTCGGGCACAGGAAATAGTCGGAGTTTTTGATTGCGGTGAGGAAAATCGCGTTTAATCTGCTTATCCATTTTTCACCTCATGAAAGCAGAAATTCATCCCAACTACCAACAAACCACCATTCACTGTGCCTGCGGAACCATTTACAATACTCGGAGCACGCGTCGTGATCTTCGGATTGGTATCTGTGCGGCCTGTCACCCATTCTTTACGGGCGAGCAAAAATTCGTCGATACCGCTGGACGGATCGAGAAATTCTCCCGCCGCTACGGTGCAGCTCAATCAAGGGCGAAGACGGTTTAGGTTTCAAATCGAAATTTTCAAACGGTGAAGATGCACACGCATCTTCACCGTTTTGCTTTTTTACTATTCATTAATCGACCGTTCTTCGCCCTTTAACACCCCTGTTTTTTCTCCGATGGATTTTTCTGCTCTAATTGCCCGTAAAGCCGATCGATTTCACGAACTCGAAGCGGAAATTTCTTCGTCCAATCTTTACGACGATCCTCGGAAAGCTCGGGAAACTCTTCGTGAGCACACGCGGCTTAAGCAACTAATTGCAGATTGGAAACTCCTCCAGAAATCGCGAATTGATCTCGCCGAGAACCAAGCACTCGCCAAAGGCGACGATCTTGAGTTTGCCGAAATGGCGACCGCGGAGATTCCCGCCCTCGAAGCGCTGATTCTTCAAATCGAGACTGGTGTGCAATACGCTCTTTTGCCCCCAGACCCTAATGAAAACCGCGACGCGATTGTCGAAATTCGGGCAGGGACTGGCGGGGATGAAGCGGCTCTCTTTGCGGCGGACCTTTACCGGATGTATACTCGTTTTACGGAGACCCATGGGTTTCAGATTGAACCACTTGAATCCAGTGCGGGAACGCTCGGTGGCTTACGGGAAGTCATATTTAAGGTCACAGGAGATCAGGTTTTTCGGACTCTTCGCTACGAAAGCGGTGTGCACCGCGTGCAACGGGTTCCGGCGACGGAGGCGCAAGGGCGGATTCACACCAGCACGGCGACGGTCGCGGTTTTGCCAGAAGCGGAAGAGGTCGATCTCGAACTAAAACCCGAAGAGATTCGTATCGAGGTTTGCCGTGCTGGGGGTCCTGGAGGTCAAGGCGTGAACACCACGGATTCCGCTGTTCAAGTGATGCACATCCCGACAGGAACGATCGTTCGTTGCCAAGACGGACGCTCCCAGCAGAAAAATAAGGCAAAAGCCTTAACCATTCTGAGATCCCGACTCCTTGAGGTCAAACAACGGGAGGAGCACGAGAAATATGCTGCCCACCGAAAAAGTCAGATCGGCACTGGCGATCGTTCAGAAAAAATTCGCACCTATAATTTCTCCGAAAATCGGGTCAGCGATCATCGAATCAAGTTAACCCTTTATAGCCTTGATCGGTTTCTGAACGGCGATATTAGGGAGATGATCTCCGCTCTTCAATCAGCGGATATGGCGGAGCGACTTGCCGAAGCTAATCTTGCTGGCTAAAAAAACCAAAAGTAGCTCCACCAGAGATGGTTATCCTCTCAAACGGACTCATTGCTGACGAATGTCTAAAGAAGCACGCTCGCCCTTGAGACATCCAACATCTGGGGGCGAATGCTTGGCAGAGCGACTGTCGACAATTGGTGTGCAGATTTTTCATCGTCGACTTCACGTCGGATTATCTGCGGTGCTTCTCGCCACCCTGGTCTTTCGTCCGCGACCCTTTTTCGGCAAGTTCTCTGGCGCTGGCTTCGTCATTTCAATCGTCTTGGTTTTTCTCGGCCTCGCTCTCCGAACTTGGGCTGCCGGTTGTGCTGGAAATCACACCCGCCGGGCAACTATTGAGGCTCCGCAACTCGTCACAGGTGGTCCTTTCGCCTACGTCCGAAATCCTATCTACCTCGCAAGCGTCATTCTAGGAGTCGGGATGGTTGGGATTCTTCGCGATCCTTGGATGCTCGGACTTTGCCTAACGGTCTTTGTTTTTTTATACGGGGCGATTGTTCCAGCCGAAGAGCGGTTTCTTCGCGATCGATTTGGTTCTACTTATCTGCGCTATTGTTTGGCAGTTCCTCGGATCATTCCGCGGCTCCGGCCTTGGTCGGGCGCTGAAAGGAGGCAGTTTGATCGCACCGCACTTTTTGGCGAAGTCCGCCTCGGGGTCCTTCTGGTTCTGATCTACGCCTATCTTCACGCGGGGGCTTGGTTGCGAATGCGGTTTCTGGGCTTTTAATCCTTAATCATTTCTGGTTCCACGCCATTGATAGGCAGTCGGACGATAATCGTCGTGCCTTTTCCGTAGTCGCTTTCCGCCAAAACCGTTCCCTTGTGTGCATGGACAATATGTTTAACAATCGACAGGCCCAATCCCGTCCCTCCTTGGTCTCTGGTCCTCGCTTTATCTGCCCGGTAAAAACGTTCGAAAATATGAGCTAAATTGTTTGGTGGAATACCCGTCCCCGTATCCGCAAAACGGAGTTCAAAGAGGTGGTCAATTACTGACACCGTCAACCGAACTTCTCCCCCGGGCCCTGTGTACTTTAAGGCGTTCTCGAATAGATTGTTGAGAATCTGTTCCAGCTTCAATCGGTCCGCTTGGAGTTCGGGGAGTCCCTCCGGCACGTTCATGGTTAGGCGGATCTTTTTTTTCCTCGTGAGATCATTCCAGTCTTCCCCGACTTGTCGAAAGAACGTTGCCAAATGAATCGATTCAGGGCGAATCACTTCCTGCCGCGATTCCAGTCGAGCCAAGGCGAGTAAATCCTCGAGAAGCGCGTTGAGTCGTTCGGAGTGTCGACGCAATATCCCAAAAATTTCCGCCTGCTCTTCCCGAGGGATATCGGGGTCATCCTGAAGGTTTTCAAGATAACCATGAAAGATCGAAAGAGGTGTCCGCAATTCGTGAGAAACATTGGCAACAAACTCTCGCCGAACATCTTCCAATTGTTTAAGTCGTGAGATATCCCGAAAAATCGTCACCACACTAGGTTGACCAGCCGCTTCTTGGACGGGTACCATGTGCACTCCAAAGTGTCTATGAAATCGCCCAGCACTCGCGGCGATTTCGCGGGTCTGCGCTGTTTTGGAAGCGAGGGCGATCGTAATCATTTCTTCGATCTCCGGTTCCCTCAATGCTTCCAAAACAGATTGGCCAAGGGGTTCGCTCTTCAAGTCAAAGATGCGTTTAAAAGAACCGTTTACCAGTCGAATGGCATGGCGCGAGTCGGTTACCATGACGCCTTCTTCCATGCTCCCCAAAATCGTTCTAAGGTTGAATTCCTCTCGGTCTACTTGAAGCCGAGAACGCTCCCGATCCTCTACGAGTTTTTCCAGAGGTTGACTCAACTCAGAAAAGCGACTGCCGCTTAAAAAAAACAATCCACGGGGAGTCCTGTCCGAAGCGATTTCATCCAGAATCAACTTGAGTTGATCGCAGTGCCGATTGATTCGCCGATGATAGAACAGCCAAGCAACGGCGACGCTTAATCCGAGAATTCCCCAAAACCACGTGATCATTCAGGAGATATTTCTGGGATCGGGTGCCACATCAAGAGGCGAAGTCACTTCATCCACCTGAATCCAGATCTACTTTTTGAGTTCATTCATCCGATATCCAAACCCTCGGACAGTCTCGATACAGTGAGCCGAGTCCCCTAACTTCTCACGAAGTCGCCGGACATGGGTGTCGACTGTTCTGGTGTCGATGGCACTCTCGTAGCCCCAGACGTCATTGAGTAGGGTGTCTCGGCTCTGGACACGTCCGCGTCGCTCCATCAGCACGGTGAGCAACTTAAACTCCGTCGCCGTGAAATCCACGGACTCCCCAGCGATGGTTATCTCATAGCGAGCACGATCGATCTGAATATCTCCCAGAGAGATCTGTTCGGTAGTCTCAGTCGCTCCGCGGCCTCGGCGCATCACCGATTTGATCCTTAAGACCAGTTCGCGCGGACTAAACGGTTTCGTCAAGTAGTCGTCGGCGCCCAGTTCTAGCCCAACGATCCGATCCACTTCCTCCGCTTTCGCCGTGAGCATAATGATCGGGATGTGGGCCGTGCCTGGTTCTTTCTTCAAAACCTTGCAAACCTCTAAGCCAGAAAGCTCTGGAAGCATCAAGTCGAGAACAATCAGGTCAGGCCGAGTTTCCCTCGCCTTGGTTAGGGCGACGAGACCGTCTTCGGCTTTGACGACGGTGTACCCAGCGTTTTTCAAATTAGTCGTGACGAGATGGAGGACATCTGGCTCGTCGTCGGCGACCAAAATTTTCTTGTTTGCGGGTTTGCTGGTCATGGGTTTGGGAGAAGATCATAAGTAAATCCCCATATCCAACAAGTCACGAGGTGTAACATTCTTGTAACGAAGGGGCCGCAAAACGCTTCACCTCAATACCGTTGGATTTTTTCATGAAGAATGGAAAATCCTCTTTGGTTTCCAACCCTCTTTCCTTTTATTTTTAGCAGGCTAATCTGTCTAACTCCATTTGAAATCCACCGCTTCATCTCTCAGTGCATCGTCGAATCTTTCGGCGAAAAAGTCTCGATCGCCTCGCTGGCGATCCTTCTTGGTTACTTGGCTTTTTTGTTCTGGCCTGCTTCTTCTTGCACTATTTCAGCCCAATTGTTTTCGCTTTTGTCTTGAAAAGATCGTTTGCCTCGAAGTCTGGCTTGGCGGAGGCAGTGTCCAAATCGGAGCAGTCGAGGGAAGCATTTCTGAGCCGATCATTCTTCGCGATACTATTTGGTCCTATCGAAGTTCAGCCGGACCGATGGTCCGTTGCGAAGTCGCCACCACTACCGCAGTTTTTTCTTGGCATCAGCTTTTGCCTTACTCGACAGGGCAATTTTTCCAAGAACTCCAGCTGAGCGGGGTCGTAGGCAAAGTGGAGCTATCGGCGCCTTCCGAAAAAGAGGGATTTCTCCTCACCGCTCTCCGCGATTGGTGGCCATTTCCTCCTCTGATTACCGCGGTTCCTGAGAGTTTTCAAGCGACCGACGTCGACTGGATTGTCCAAAGCGGACCTCATTATCTCCGCTTTCTCCAGACCAGCTTGCAACTGAGCAGTCTCAAAAGTGGGTTGATCCAATCAGGACAAATTATCCTCAAACAACCGTGGTCCACCCATACATTTCGTAATGTCGGGGGATCCACCGCTATCCAAGAGGGGATGATTCACTTCACCGCTCTCACCCTAGATCCTGGGATTGAGGTCGTTGATTTTTCGGCGTCTCTTCGTGATCTCGCTGGAGGGCACCCGAAGTTTGCGGTCAAATTAGCGGCCTTTGGGGGCGATGTCCGGCTCGAACTGCAGGCGATCTCTGAAGAGCCCAGATTTTCTGTCGATCTCACGGTGCCATTTCTGCAGATTGATCTCGCGAAACTAGCCACTTTTCTCGGGGTATCGGATGCCGCTGGGGGAACGATTAAATCTGGACGCCTGAACTTTCGCGGTCCGCTTGAGGATCTATCGAAAGCCAGCGTAGATTTGCGGATCGAGGTCGCCAATTTTCAATGGGAGAATCGCCAGTGGGATTCCTTGGTTCTTGGCGCTAAACTCCATGAAGGTCGGTGTCAAATCCCTGAACTTTCTTTGACTCAAGGTCGGAATCGCTTGGCTTTATTTGGCGAAATGACTTGGCCATCTCCAGGAGTCGACTGGTGGCGATCAGAATTTTTTCTAAACATTAAAGAAGGCCAACTCGATGACCTCACGGCTTTATCGGCTTTGCTGCTTCCTGAATTTCGATTTGTCGCCGGTCGGGCCACCATCCGCGGATCAGTGCGCGGCAAGGATCAAAAGTTCGACGGTCAACTCGTCATTTCTGGCTCCCAACTCCGCTGGAGGAACGCCCCGATTGAAAAGCTCGATGCGAGTATTGTCCTCCACGAAAATGAGTATCAGTTAAGCAACATCTCGATCCGCAATGGTGCTGATTATCTCAGTGGGAGTGGCGTTCTTAATATTGTCGGTGACAAACAATACTGGGGCGAGGTTCACGCATCCGTTCAAGATCTCGCCAAATATGAGGCGATTCTGCGTCCTCCTATTCTGCCAGAGTCACTCTCTGGAGGAGCTTTTTTCGATTGGGATGGAGAAGGTTCCGCCAAGGGAAGTAGCGGTCGATTTCTGGCTCGTCTGCGGAAGGTCCGTTCCCTCGGCGCCACCGCATTGATCCTCCACCCGATCAATGCCGAGTTTGAAGGAAGTTATTCTCGTAATGGGGTGGCTTTCTCCACTTTCCTTTTGGCAGACGACGAATCCGCTTTCACCGCCAGAGTCGGACTCCTCGACCAAGCAGTTTCCCTGCAAAATATCCGCCTTGTCCACGGTAAAGACCTTTGGCTCGAAGGAGATGCGATTCTCCCTCTGAAAATTTGGAATGCCTGGCCCACCACATCCCTAGCCGGGTTGCTCGACGATCAGACCGTCGCCAAACTCCACCTCATCGCCCATAATCTTAGTCTTCGGGAAACGGCTCAGCTCACGGGGTTTAAGTTTCCCATTGAAGGAGTGGTTCGAGGAAGTCTCCTCGCTGAAGGTCCGCTCGGGGCACTTCAAACTAGCGGCAATCTGACGATCACCAAAGGCCGTATCCCTCTCGGTTGGAGTGGGCAGGCGATTACGGAAGTCGAGGCGAGTGGAACTTTTTCAGAACAGATTTTGCGGATTACTCAATGCAACGCCCAGCATCCCACGGGCGACTTCAAGGCTTCCGGCGAAGTCGATTTTAGCACTCTTGCTGATCCCGCTTTCCAGATTGCCGTGACCAGTCGCAAAAGCACGGTTCGGCTTTTCGAATCAGTTGACCCTCAATTCGCTCTTCTGGCTGATCTCTCACTCGATGTACGCATCTCCGGTCCACTCAGTGATCTCATCCTCCGTGGCGAGTCTCAAATGCTTTCTGCCCAGTTGATTGGGAAAGATTCGGACTCCCTTCGGGGGGTCGTTTTTGGAGAATCGCCGTGGAGATTTCCTTCGATTCTTCCTTTCGATCAATCTCCTTGGCACTCATTGCATTATGCGGTTCACACGGCCGCGGACGCTCTCCCGGTTCACGGATTTCAAATATCTGCGGACCTTCTCCTTGCCGAATTCCATGGACGACCCACCCTCGCTGGGCAATTAACCCTCACGCCATCCAGTGTTCCAGGTCGAGCAGGGGACTCTCTTGGTCTGCAAAAACTTCTTCTCAAGTTTTCTCCAGGCATTCTCTCTCAACCGATCGTTTCTGCGGAGATCGCCGGAACTCTCGCGGGCGAGCCCTTCACGGTTGCTCTCACGGGCTTCTTCCCTCGACCGATGCGGATATTTTCCTTTCAATCGCCCCTTACGGAAACTTCCCTGCGCTCCTTGGGGGAGGCGGGTTCGGTCGTCCCACTCTTTCTCGGGCGATCGACTTTTGGTTTACTCGTTCCAGAGACCCTCCGGACAGGAATCGACCTGTTTGATTGGTCGGTCGTTCCAGAGGAATTGACGCCCGAGGCGCCTTCCGTTCCCACTCCCACTCCCACACCGATTTCTTCCCAATGAGCAACCCGAAAGCCACTTCTCAGCGTGCGGGATTATTTATTGGGCGCTACTTTGGGATCCGGTTCTATCTCGACGCCTCTTGGTTTTTAATCGCCGCGATCGTCACTTACGATTTGGCTGTTGAATATTTTCCTGGAGAGCTGCCGGGCATTTCATCAAGCAGTGCCCTCGCCCTCGGCGTGACTGCTGCACTGATCTTCTTTCTGAGTATTCTTCTTCACGAGCTCGGTCATAGCTTAGTCAGTCAGCGGTGTGGCATCCCCGTTCCCCGGATCACCCTCCTCTTCATTGGCGGCTTAGCTGAAATCGACCGCGAGCCCGACGACGCCCGATCTGAACTCAAGATCGCTCTCGGTGGCCCTATCGTCAGCGTCTTTCTCAGTGGCGGTTTCTTTCTTGTTAGTTGGATACTCCGCAAGGCTGGATTGGATGCGGGTTCCCTCCTTTGCATGTGGCTGGCCCAGACGAATCTTTATTTGGTGATTTTTAACATGTTTCCAGGCTACCCGCTCGACGGTGGTCGCGTGTTGCGCGCTCTCATCTGGGCCCAAACGGGAAAGCTTCGTCGTGCTACGTTTATCTCTTCCCGAATCGGTATTGCGTTTGGTTGGATTCTGATCTTTTTGGGAGTTTGGTTGCTCATCGGACCTCTCCACGCATGGAATGGAGTCGGGCTGGTTCTGATCGGGTTCTTTCTCAAAGGCGCGGCTGAGAGTGGCTACAATAATGCCATCCAGCGCGAGTTGCTCGGCGGACTTTTGGTTCGCGATCTCATGACTCCTCATCCCGCCTTTATTCCCGACTCCCTCCCGCTGAACCTCGCCGTTGACGAGTTTTTTCTCACTGGCCACTACGCTACCTACCCCGTCTGCACCTCCGATGGTGATTTCCGTGGGTTGCTTCAACTTGCTTCTTTAAAAGAAATTGCCCGCGATCAGTGGCCTTACACCACGGCTGGGGATGCCGTCGCCAAGCAGGATTCCAATCACCTTTGTATTGGAGTCCACCAGTCCGCCGCCCACGCGATGCGACTCCTGCTCGCCCCTGAAACCACCCGTCTAGCGGTCACCGAAGGAGAAAAACTCGTGGGCATCGTCACCCGCCATGATCTTCTTCAATTCATTAAGATTCACACCGAGCTCGAGGACTGAAAATCTTCGGATCGTCGGCTCGATTCCGTGTGGCCAATCTTTGATCGGCTTCACACGCAGGGCAAACTCAGTCCAAGCCTTCTCCTCCCATTAGAAACCCTAGGCGACCAGCATTTTTTCATAGAACGACAGCTCGTTTCCCGCCCGCTTTGAGACTTAGACTGAGGTGCTACCCGTTGTCCGGCCAGAGTTGATGGAAATTAAGCTATGGCGGAGAGGCGTGCGTTGGTGATGGATGGATGTGGTTTGGATTTCAAGGGGGAAAGGCGAGATCGGCACGGTAGTTCTCCTGGCGGGGTGGGTTTGGGGGCTCGCTCGGGCGTGTTTGCCGCCGAGTTCATGTCGCTGTTTTCAACTCCGGTTGCGAGTCCCTTGCGGGCGGTTTTTACGCTTAGATTTTCGCCGGTGTCGAGCCGCCAAATGGCGCGCGCGGTCGCCACTCGTTGTAGTCGAAAAACCACCGCGCCAGCCCGGCGATGAGATCGTCAATGGTCGCGCATTCGCGCAGGTAAATGTCCTCGTATTTTACACTCCGCCAGAGCCGTTCGATGAGCACGTTGTTCATCCACCGGCCCTTCCCGTCCATGCTGATCGCGATGCCTTTTTCCTGCAGCACCGCGACCCATTCTTGCGCCGTATATTGACTGCCCTGGTCCGTGTTGAGTATCCTCGGAAAAACTCCGCCGACCCCCTGCAACGCACGCGCCAAGGCCGTCAGGCAAAGTGCCACGTCCATCGTGTTGCTCACCGCCCAGCCGAGCACCATACATTGTTCGCCCGCGTGATGTTTTTCTCCCGCAAAAGATCCGGAAATTTCGCGTCCTTCCGATCGGGAATACTCGTTCGCGGACGGCAAAAAATCGTCTCGATTCCCATCTTCCGCCGCAGCCGCGACACGCGTTTTCGATTCACGCAAAGCGCATGATCGCGCTCCAAAAGCTGGCCGATTCAGCGCGCCCCGATGCACGGGTCGCGCGGATAGATTTCATCCATGATGCGCATAATTTTCAAATCCTCCACCGACACCGGCTGAGGCAGATAATCGAGTGATGAACCACTCACGCCCAGCAGCTCGCACTGCGTCCTCAAACTCAAAAACGGATGCTCATTTTCGACCAACTCGGCACCCCCGTTCACGGCCCGAGTTGTTTGGATTTTTTTTG
>Ga0114970_10000226_pt1 | contig 39877 bp, 38 predicted proteins | sample M_140205_XF_Meta_FD_87030 | JGI IMG/M metagenome (GOLD analysis project Ga0114970, IMG submission 87030) | Freshwater microbial communities from Lake Montjoie, Canada to study carbon cycling - M_140205_XF_MetaG | ecosystem: Environmental > Aquatic > Freshwater > Lake | place: Lake Montjoie... | reverse complement strand
GGATCGAGCTTCGCCGCCTGGCGCGACGGGTAGATGGTGGCGACGAACGACACCAGGATCGCCGAGACGACGACGAGCGCGAAGTCGAGCGGCAGCACTTTGAACGGCACGTGCGAGATCTGGTAGACGTCGGCCGGCACGCGAATCAGCTGATAGGTGTCGAGGATGCGCGACACTCCGTAGCCGAGCGAGGCACCGACCGTCGTGCCGACGACGCCGATGATCAGCCCCTGCATCATGAAGATGGTCGTGATGCTGCGTGCGCTCGCGCCCATCGTCTTCAGGATGCCGATGTCGCGGTGCTTCTCCATCACCAACAGGATGAGTGACGCCACGATGTTGAGCGCCGCCACCATCACGATCAGCCCGATCGTCATCGAAATGGCCATCTTCTCGAGCCATAGCGCGGAGAAGAGCGACTGGTTCATATCGGCCCAGTCCTGTGCCTGCCAGCCGGTGCCGAGCTTCTCGCCGATTGTCCGCGCCACCGCCGGCGCCGCAAACACATCGTCGAGCCTGAGCTGGATGGCGTCGATATCCTCACGACCGAGCAGGCGGCGCGCGACGTCGAGCGAGACGAAGCCGGTCTGCGAGTCGATTTCGTAGAGGCCGAGGGTGAAGGTGCCGGCGACGCGCAGCCGGCGCGCCCGCGGCATCATCCCCATCGGCGACAGCGTGCCCTGCGGCGTGAGCACCGAGATCGAGTCACCGACCTGCACGCCGAGTTGCGCCGCGAGGTCGCCGCCGAGCAGGATGGCGCCGGGCGACTCGGGATCGTCCTTCGCCAGCGCCTCGAGCGCACCGCTCCGCATGGCTCCGGCAATCGCCGTCACCTGCGGCTCGACCGACGGGTCGATCCCCTTGAGATTGATGAACGCCTGGTCGCCAGCGGCCGACACCAGCGCCTTGCCGAGTATGGCCGGGGCGGCGCCGATGACGTGCGGTTCGCGGCGCAGCCGGTCCATCTGCGTGCGGTAATCGCCGATGCCGCCGCGCTTCCAGACGAAGAGGTGCGGGTTCGACCCAAGGATGCGGTCGCGCAGCTCGCCCTGCAGCCCCGTCATCAGCGCCAGCGCGATGACCAGCGCCATGACCCCGACGATGACGCCGAGGGTGGAGATGAGGGAGATGACCGAGATGAACGCCTGCTTGCGCTTCGCGAGCAGGTAGCGGAGTGCGATCTGCAGCTCAAACGGGGCGTCCATCGACGGATGCTACTCTCGCTTCCGCATCAGCGGGAAGAGGATGACGTCGCGAATCGACAGGCTGTTGGTCAGCAGCATCACGAGGCGGTCGATGCCGACCCCTTCGCCGGCAGTCGGCGGCAGGCCGTACTCGAGGGCGCGGATGTAATCCTCGTCCATCGCGTGCGCTTCGAGGTCGCCGCTGGCGCGGTCCTTCAGCTGGGCTTCGAAGCGCCGGCGCTGTTCAGCCGGGTCGTTCAGCTCGCTGAAGGCGTTCGCGACTTCGAACCCGCCGATGTAGAGCTCGAAGCGCTCCACCGTGTCGGGGTCGTCCGGGCGCTGCTTCGAGAGCGGCGACACCTCGGTCGGGAAGTCGTGGACGAACGTCGGCTGGATCAGCCGGTCTTCGCAGAGCCGCTCGAAGAGTTCGGTGGCGATCTTGCCGGCGCCGTAGCCCGGGCGAATCTCGATGCCGAGCGACGCGGCGAGTGCCGCAGCCTTGTCGCGGTCGCGGAGTTCCTCCGGCGCAACCTCGCGCCCGAGACGGGCCGACGCCGCTTCGCGCGCGCCTTCCCGCAGCGACACGCGGGTGAACGGCGCCGCCAGCGAGATCTGGTGCTCGCCGAACGTGATCTGGTCGCTGCCGGTGGCCTCGATGGCCACCGTCGAGAACATCTCCTCGGTCATGACCATCAGGTCCTGGTAGCCCGAGTACGACTGGTAGAACTCCATCATCGTGAACTCGGGGTTGTGCTGCGTCGAGATCCCCTCGTTGCGGAAATTGCGGTTGATCTCGAACACCCGCTCCATGCCCCCGACGACGAGCCGCTTGAGATAGAGCTCCGGCGCAATGCGCAGGGAGAGCTGCATGTCGAGCGCGTTGTGATGCGTGACGAACGGCCGCGCCAGGGCGCCGCCGGCGATCGGCTGCATCATCGGCGTCTCGACCTCGAGGTAGCCGCGCGCCGTCATGAAGGCGCGAATCGCCGACACGATCCGGCTACGCGTCTCGAACACCGATCGCGATTCCGGATTGACGACCAGGTCGAGGTAGCGCTGACGGTAGCGCGTTTCGATGTCGGTCAGGCCGTGCCACTTCTCGGGGAGCGGCAGCATGCACTTGGCGAGGAAGTGGATGCGCGACGCCCAGATGGTGAGCTCGTTGGTCTTGGTGCGGAACAACCGCCCTTCGACGCCGACCCAGTCACCGAAATCGAGCCGCTTGAAGATCGAGAAGTCGAGTTCCGGCATCGAGTCCTGCCGGATGTAGACCTGCAGCTTCTGCCGTCCATCGGACAGCACGATGAAGTTCGCCTTGCCGAAAGAGCGGATGCCGAGGATGCGTCCGCTCGTGATCGTTTCGGGCCGTTCGGCCTCGAGCACCTCACCCGACGTCGGGCTGTGCGCCTCGACCAGCGCCGTGATGGTGTCGCGGCGATCGAACGTGCTCGGGTAGGCGGCCACGCCAAGGGCGGTCAGCGCCTCGAGGTTGACCGTCCGCTGCTGAATCTGCTCGTCCTGTGATGACATTCAGTCTTTGTCCAATTTGCGGCGGATGGCGTCGAGCATGCCGTTGATGAACTTCACCGCTTCTTCGGTGCTGAACGTACGGGCGAGTTCGAGCGCCTCGTTGATGACGACCGGCGCCGGCGTCGACTCGTAGCGGGCCCCCTCGGCAGGCACTCTGCCCCGCAGCAGTTCGGTGACCGCCATCCGCAGAATCAGGCGGTCGATCACCGCCATGCGCTCGGGGCGCCATCGTTCGACCGTGTCGGCGATGAGCGTGTCCACCTCCGCAAGGCGGCGGACCGTGTCGTGCGCCAGTTCGGTGGCGAAGTGACGCAGGTCGGCCGGCGGCTCTTCGGCATCGGCCCACTGCAGGCCGAAGAAGGTGTCGGCGGCACTGCCAACGTCGGCGCGGGCGACGTCCCACTGGTAGAGCACCTGCAGGGCCGATTCCCGGGCACGATGACGCGGATCCTTGCGTGCGGCCTTCATGCGTTCGACGCCCGGTTCGACAGGTCCGCGGCGATGATCGCCATTTCAATGGTCGCCTGAGCGGCCTCCCACCCTTTGTTGGTCGGACCGTCGACCGCCCGCTCCAGCGCTTCCTCCGCCGAATTCGTCGTCAGCACACCGAACGCCATCGGAATGCCGGTCTCGCCCGACGCCGCCGTCAGCCCATGCGCAACCGCCGACGAGATGTACTCGAAGTGCGGCGTCGCGCCCTTGATGAGGCAGCCGAGGCAGACGATGCCGTCGAACTCGGAAGTATTGGCGGCCAACCGGGCCGCGGACGGAATTTCGAACGCGCCTGGCACGCGAATCAGCGTGATGTCCTCGTCGCGCACGCCGGCGTGCGCCAGCCCCGCCAGCGCGCCCGTCTGCAGGCGATCGGTGACGAAGTCGTTGTACCTGGACACGACCACCGCGAACTTCAACCCGGCCGCTGGCCGGGAACCTTCGATAATGCGCACTTACAGTCCCTTGAAAGCCGGCGTCCGCTTCTCGAGAAACGCGCGCGTGCCTTCGCGCATGTCCTCGGTCGCGGCCGCCAGGCCGAATAGCGTCGCTTCGTGAGCGCAGCCTGCCGCGAGCGGCATGTCGAGCCCCTCGTTCACGGCGTCGATGATGTAGCGCACGGCCACCGGGGCCTGCGCGGCGAGCGACGCTGCCAGCGTCTTCGCGGTTGAGAGGAGGTCGTCGAACGGCACCACGCGGTTCACAAGGCCGATGCGTTCAGCCTCGGGCGCCGTGATGGAGGCACCGGTCAGCAGCATCTCGAGCGCGCGTCCCTTGCCCACCAGACGCGACAACCGCTGGGTGCCGCCGTAGCCGGGAATCAGGCCGAGGCCGATCTCGGGCTGTCCGAACCGTGCCCGATCCGCGGCGATGCGCAGCGTGCAGGCCATCGCCAGTTCGCAGCCGCCACCGAGCGCGTACCCATTGATGGCCGCGATCACCGGCTTCCCGAGTGTCTCGATGATCGTGAAGACCTGCTGGCCGGTAAGAGCCAGTTCGCGGGCGCTGGCCGCCGTCTGCTCCGCCAGTTCGTTGATATCGGCGCCTGCCGCGAAGGCCCGGTCGCTCGAACCGGTAAGGACGATGGCGCGGATGGCGGCGTCGTGCTGCAGTTCGAGGAAGGCACGGCGCAGATCGTCGAGCGTCTGCGCGTTCAGCGCATTGAGCACCTTCGGCCTGTTGATCGTGACGGTCGCCACCGGGCCATCGCGTTCGAGGAGCAGGTTGTCAAAGGCCATTGCGGCTTTGAATTATACCCCACGCATAGAGCACGCCCGCGCCGAGTCCGGCGCCGATCGTGTCGGCGAGCACGTCGGCCGCCTCCACCGCACGCGGCGGATTGAAGTACTGGTGGAGTTCATCACTGGCGCCGTAGACGGCGCCGAAACAGACCGTCAGTACCGCGATGCGCAGCGTCACCGGGTCGCGGCCGCGCGTGAGTGCGCGCGCAAACAGACACCCGAGAAGGCCGTAGGACAGCGCGTGCAGCACCTTGTCTGAGCCGCCCGGCATCGCTGGGGGACGCGAGATCGACGAGAGGCCGAAGATGACGGCCATGTAGAAAAGGACTGGGCCCCAGAGGGCGATGGGCGATCGGCGGTGGGCCATGGGCCTTGTTCAGGTGATTGGCGCGGCACGCAATGGGGACGACAGGCCGATCGCCTGTCGCCTACCGCCCAAAGGCGGCCTGCGGCCACCTAGAACGGAAACGGGAACATCAGCCAGCCGAGCACAATGGCCGACGCCACGAACCCGGCGAACAGCAGGCCGCCGAAGCGCAGCTGTTCGGCGGCCTCGTCCTTCGCGATAAGCGCGAAGACGAGCGACACGAAGAAGGCAAAGAGGATCAGGAGCAGGAGGTGGCTGTGCACGTTACTTGCGGCCGAGCGCGATGTCGTACGCGTCGATCACGACGAGCATGTTGAGGAGGCCGGCGACGATGAGGAAGGCGTTGCCGTACTCGTAGCCGACCGCGCGGACATCGCCGGCGCCAAGACCGAGCGCGCTCGCGATGAAATAGGGGATGCCGATGCCAAGATGGGCCAGGGCGGCGAGCGCCACCAGCGGCTCCGAGGTGTCGAACGGGAATAATCGTCCGTCAACACCAAGACCAATGGTGAACATGAGCGGAATCGCGACGAGAAACGCGAGACCTTTGAAGCGGCGCCCCTGCCAGAGGTGACCGGCGCCCGGGATCGCCCAGGCGGCAAGACACAGCAGCACGACGCCGCCCGGCTGAGATTCTTCTGCGCGGGCTGACACCGCCGTTAGTCTACCCCGACTCCCCGTTCCGCACGGAGCGCCCGCATCACGACCCACGCCACCACCCCGCCAATCACCACGCCGGTCGTCGCCCGCACCAGATTCGACGGGGTCACTCCGGTCGTCCATTCCCAGACCAGCGTCAGCCCGGCCGGCAGCACCGCCAGTGCAACAGCGCTCCGTGCCGCATCCGCATCCTTCGCACGGCCGCGACCCGAAGTGAGGCGGGCACCGGCACGTCCGAGCGCCAACCACAGCAGCACCGCGGCCGCCGCGCCGAAATAGATGCCAGCGCATCGGGCGCAGACGGGCCACGTCTGACCGGCCGACGCGAACGAGCGCTCGGGACGCTGGTGGCAGACCACGGCGCCGGCCAGATACGCGAGACCGGCCGCGCCCCTGACCAGAGGACCGGCCGTGGCCGATCCGAGCCCGAGAGGAGCCAGCGGCAGGGCGACGGCCCACAGCACCGCGACCGAGGCGAAGAGCGCCTCTGGCCGATGAATCTGTGACACGTCAGTAACTTACACGACTCCTGAACCGCTCACGCGCACCTCACGTCTAACAACGTTAGACATCCGAACACCGTTTACCGACCGAACGGTATGCGGTCGAACGAGACGACAGCCGCTGCACTTCATGGGAATCAAAGAACGACAGGAACGGGACCGGGAAGCGGTTCAACGCGCCATTCTCGATGCCGCCCGCGATCTCTTCGTCAGGGACGGCTTCGAGCAGGTCTCCATCAGGAAGATCGCCGAACTCGTCGAATACAGCCCCGCCGCCATCTACGGCTACTTCCCGTCGAAAGACGACATCTTCTACGCGCTGGCCGAGGAAGGCTTCCGCCTGTTGCACGGCGACCCCGCCGATCTGGCGGCGGTCGCACCACTGCGGCCGATCGACCGGGTCCGCACGCTGCTCTGGCGCCTCTACGCATTCAGCGTCGATCACCCCCAGTACTTCGCCCTGATGTTCGTCGACCGCTCGGTGCCCCGCATCAGCCGGGAATACGAGCGGTTCGCGTTCGCCCGCGAGATGAAGCAGTCGCTCATCTCCCACGTCCGCGAGGCCATTGCCGCCGGTGATCTTCCGGTCTCGGTCGCCCCGGACATGATTTTCAGGATCGTCAGCAGCGCCCTCATCGGCGTCGCGGTCATGCGCTTGTCGGATCGTCTGCCTCCAGGGGAAGACGCCGAGGCGCTGGCCCGCGACGTCCTCGATGTGACGCTGGCCGGCCTCCTGGCCGCGCCCCCCACTCGCACGTCGTCCGTCGATTGCGTGCAGGACGACCCGACCCGTTCATTATTCGACGCACAAGTCTCATAACAGGAGCCCTTCATGATTCGTCTCGTCAACCGACCCACTCTCGCCTCCGTGCTGCTGGCCGGGGCGGCGCTGACCAGCGCCTGCACAGCGGCCGGCAAGGCCGCGGATACCGGGACGGCCGCGGCACCAGCTGCGGTCGCGGTCGCGGCGACAGCTGCGGCCGAACAGCCGGTCACGCGGTTCATTCGCGCCACCGGCAGCCTGACCGCGGAAGAGCAGGCCGACGTCGCCGCCGAAATCGCCGGCCGCATCGTCGCCACGCCAGTGGAACGCGGCACGGCCGTCGGCGACGGCGCCGTGCTGGTGCGAGTCTCGCCCGCCGAGGCTGACGCACAGGCGAAGGAAGCCGAAGCCAACGCAGCGCAGATCGAGGCGCGACTCGGCATGGCCGAGGGGCGCAGCTTCGACGTGAACGCCGTGCCCGAAGTGCAGACGGCCAAGGCGTCGTACGACCTCGCGACGAACGAGTTCAACCGCATCAAGTCGCTGCTCGACCAGCGCGTCGTGTCGCAGTCGGAATTCGAACAGCGCCGCACGCAGATGGAAGCGACGCGGCAGCAGTTCGAAGCGGCCCGCAACGGCGCGGCGCAGCAGTACCAGGCGCTGATGGGCGCCCGCGCCCGCGTGGCGCTGGCCCACAAGTCGGTGTCGGACACCACCGTGCGCGCCCCGTTCACCGGACTCGTCGCCGAGCGCCTCGTCTCGGTCGGCGACTACGTGACGAAAGGCATGAAGGTGGCCATCGTCGTGAAGGTCACCCCGCTGCGCGTCCAGTTGACCGTGCCCGAACAGTTCGTGTCGGCGGTGAAGGCCGGCGCTCCGGTGACGTTCCAGGTCGATGCCTTCCCAGGCCGCGAGTTCACCGGCACGGTGCGCTACGTGTCGCCGACGCTCGAAGCCAACAAGCGCGCGCTCACGGTGGAAGCCGTCGTGCCGAACCAGTCGGGCGACCTGAAGCCGGGGCTGTTCGCCACGGCCCGCATCGAGCAGCCGGAACGGACGCCCGCCGTCATGGTGCCGACGTCCGCCGTGCAGACCACTGCCGGCACGAGCCGCGTCTACGTCGTGAGCAACGGGACCGTGGAAGAACGCATCGTCACCATCGGTCAGCAGGCGGACGCGTTCATCGAAATCGCAACCGGACTCAAGGCCGGTGAACAGGTGGCGACGAAGAACATCGCCCAGCTGTTCGACGGCGCAAAGGTGTCGTAATGCAGTGGCTTGCTGCGCTCTGTATCAAGCGCCCCGTCTTCGCCAGCGTCCTCATCCTCTCGCTCACGGTCATCGGCCTGTTCTCGTTCTCGCAGCTTGGTGTGGACCAGTTCCCGAAGATCGACTTCCCCACCGTCGTGATCACGACGGTGCAGCCTGGTGCCGCGCCTGAGCAGATCGAGACGGAAGTCACCGACAAGATCGAGGAAGCGGTCAACACCATCAGCGGCATCGACGAACTCCGCTCGACCTCGTCGGAAGGCGTGTCGATCGTGTTCGTCTCGTTCGTCCTCGAGAAGGACGGCAACGTCGCCGCGCAGGAAGTGCGCGACAAGATCAGCGGCGTGATGTCGCGGCTGCCCAGGACCGTCCAGCAGCCGCGCATCGACCGCTTCGACCCCGACGCCGCACCGGTCATCAGCATCGCGCTCACCGCCAACAAGCCGGTGCGTGAAGTGACCGAGTATGCCGACAAGGTACTGCGCCGCCAGATCGAAAGCGTGAACGGCGTCGGCCAGGTGCTCGTGCTCGGCGGCCGTCAGCGCCAGGTGAACGTGTGGCTCGACGCCGACCGCATGCGCGCCTACAACGTCACGGTCACCGAGATCTCGCGCGCGCTGCAGGCCCAGAACATCGAGGTCCCGGGCGGACGCATCGACCAGGGCGGCCAGTCGCTGACGCTCCGCACCCGCGGCCGCGTGCAGTCGATCGAACAGTTCAACGACATCGTCATCCGCCAGACCGAAGGCCACCCGATCACGCTCAACGACGTGGCGCGGGTGGAGGACGGCGAAGCGGACCCGACCACCATCGCCGGCATCGACGGCGTGCCGACGGTGCTGCTCGACGTCAGGCGGCAGTCGGGCACCAACACGGTTGAAGTGGTGAAGAACGTCCGCGAGCGGCTCGACGAGATCACGGCAACGCTGCCGCCCGGCTATCACGCCCGCGTGGTGCGCGACCTCTCGACCTTCATCGAGGCCGCCATCGCCAACGTCGAAGAGCACCTCATCCTCGGCTCGATCCTCGCGGCACTCGTCGTGCTGCTGTTCCTCGCAAACTGGCGCTCGACGATCATCGCGGCCATCGCCATCCCGACCTCAATCATCGCCACCTTCGGCCTCATCTGGTACATGGGCTTCACGCTCAACCTGATGACCATGCTGGCGCTGACACTCTCGGTCGGTATCGTCATCGATGATGCCATCGTCGTCCTCGAGAACATCTACCGGTTCATCGAGGAGAAGCACGAGGACCGCTTCAAGGCGGCTGAAGACGCCACGGCCGAAATCGGCCTGGCCGTGCTGGCGACGACGCTGTCGCTGGTGGCGATCTTCGTCCCGGTCGGCTTCATGGGCGGCATTGTCGGCCGCTTCATGAAGAGCTTCGGCCTGACGATGGCATTCGCCATCATCGTGTCGCTGGTGGTCAGCTTCACCCTGACCCCGATGCTATCGGCGCGCTGGCTCAAATTGACAACGCACGGCAAGGACCAGCACTCGTCGAAGAACTCGAAGGTCTTCCACGCCATCGACGCCTTCTACACACGGCTGCTCGAATGGTGCATGGCCCGCCGGGCCCTGATTGCCGGCGGCGCGGTGCTCGTGCTGCTGTCGAGCATTCCGCTCTTCATGATCGTGCCCAAGGCGTTCATGGCGCCGGACGACCAGTCGGAATTCGAGATCAACCTGCGTGCGCCGGAAGGCACGAGCCTCGAGGCCACCGAAGTCCTGACCAACCGCGTGGCGGCGGCGGTGAAATCGCAGGTACCGGAAGTGGAGTACACGCTGACCACGATCGGCGGCAACCAGTCCGGCACGCGGAACCTGGCGTCCATCTACGTGCGGCTGGTGCCGATCGAAGCGCGCACCCGGGACCAGTTCGTCATCATGAACGCCATCCGCTCGGACGTGCTGCCCCCGGTGGCAAAGAACGCCCGTACCTCCGTGCAGCAGGTGGCGACCATCGGCGGCGGCGGTTCACAGAACGCCGAGATCCAGTTCCTCATCAATGGACCCGACCTGCGGACGCTCGACGTCCTCAGCGCGCAGTTGCTCGACAAGATGAAGACGCTCCCAGGCGTCGTCGACCCCGACCGCTCGCTGAACGCCGGCAAGCCGGAGTTGTCGGTGCAGGTGGACCGTCCGAAGGCAGCGGACCTCGGCGTGCAAGTGGGTGACGCCGCGGAAGCGCTGCGCTGGCTCGTCGGCGGCGACCAGGTGACGACCTACAACGAAGGCAGCGAGCAGTACGAAGTGCACCTGCGCGCCGAGGCGATCAACCGCTCGACCGAGCAGGCGATCGGCGGCCTGACCGTGCCGTCATCACGACTGGGTTCGATTCCGCTCGAGAACGTCGCGAGCTTCGCGAAGGGCTCGTCGCCGTCGGACATCAGTCGGCTGTCGCGGCAGCGCCAGGTCACGCTCTACGCGAACATGGTGCCCAACGCATCGCAGTCGGCCATCCAGGACGCCATCCAGGCGGAGTGGGAGAAGATGGCGCCAGGCGGCGACTATAAGGGGGCGTTCAGCGGACGCTCGAAGGAGTTGGGCCGCGCGGCACAGAACTTCGTGCTGGCGTTCGCACTGTCGCTCATCTTCATGTATCTGATCCTGGCGGCGCAGTTCGAGTCGTGGCTCCACCCGATCACGATTCTCTTGTCGCTGCCGCTGACGCTGCCGTTCGCGCTGCTGTCGCTCATCATCTTCAACCAGTCGCTGAACATCTTCTCGGCGCTCGGGTTGCTGGTGCTGTTCGGTGTCGTGAAGAAGAACTCGATTCTCCAGATCGACCATGCGAACCAGCTGCAGGCCGGAGGGATGAACGCGCACGATGCGGTCATCCAGGCGAGCCGCGATCGTCTGCGGCCGATCCTGATGACGACCTTCGCCTTCGTCGCCGGCATGATCCCGCTGATCGCGTCGAGCGGCATCGGCTCGGGCACGAACCGCGCTATCGGCTTCGTCATCTTCGGCGGCCAGTCGCTGGCGCTGCTCCTCACGCTGCTCGTCACCCCGGTGGCCTACTCGCTCTTCGACGACATGTCGAAGGTGCAGATCTTCGGCCGCCGGCGCGCCGCGAGCGCGGATGCGATGCCGGCATCGGCGTCCTAGAGATAACCGCGGGCCTGCGGGCCCGCTTGAAGAGAGGTGCGGACCGTCAGGTCCGCTCGGGATTCGTGCACATGAGAACTGACTTCCGGACATCCTGGCTTCCTGCCGCGCTGCTCGCGCTGGCGCCCACCGTGGCGCTGGCGCAGGCGCCGGCTACGCCACTCAGCCTCAGCATCGACGCGGCCGTGACACTGGCGCTCGAGAACAACCTCGACCTCAAGACCGACCGGCTCGACCCGCAGATCGGCGATACCCGCGTCGCCGCCGCGTCGGGGTTGTTCAAGCCGACGGTCTCCTCCACGGTGAACCGCAACCACCAGTTGCAGCCGCCGTCGAGCCTGCTGTTCCCGACCTCGACGCAGACCGACGCGGTCACGACGAACGTCGGGCTCAACCAGCGCCTGCCCTGGTTCGGCACGTCGTACACCGTCGCCTGGGACACGTCGCACACTGACAGCAACAGCTTCCTCAACAGCTTCAATCCGCTGCTGCGGTCGGGCTTCTCGGCCTCGGTCTCGCAGCCGCTGCTGCGCGACCTGTTCACCGACGCGGCCCGCACCAACCTGGCGCTGAGCCGGAATAACCGCACCATCGCCGAGACGCGCCTGCAGGAGAGCGTGGTCCGCACCACGGCGGCGGTGAAGGCGGCCTACTGGAACCTCGTCGCCGCCCGCGCCAACGTCGTCGCCCGCCAGGCCGCCCTGCGGCTCGCTGAAGAACTGGTGCGCGTCAACAAGGCCAAGGTCGACGTCGGCCAGTCGCCACCGATCGACCTCGTCTCGGCGCAGGCCGAAGTGGCATCGAATCAGGAGCAGCGGATCGTCGCCGAGACGACGGTGAAGCAGTCCGAGGACCGGCTGCGCGTGCTCATCTTCGATGCCGCACGCCGCGACGTCTGGAACATCGCCCTCGAGCCGACCGACACGCCGCCCGTCGGCACCGCCGCGGTCGACCTCGAGGCCGCGGTGACGAACGCGCTGCGCGATCGGGCCGACCTGGCGCGCGCCCGCAAGGACATCGAGAACGCCGGCGTCGCGCTGCGCCTCGCGGGAAACCAGAAGTTGCCCGACGTGCGGGTGAATGCCACGTATCAGGCGAGCGGCCTCGGCGGCACAGAGGTCCTGCGGTCCGGCGGTTTTCCGGGAACCATCATTGGGCCCGGCCAGGTGGTCGGCTTCGGCACGGTCCTCGACCAGTTGTTCACGAGCGACTACCCGACGTGGGCGGTCGGCGTGAGCGTCTCGTACCCGATCGGCCAGAGTGCCGAGGATGCGAGCCATGCGCGCAGCCGGCTCGAGGCGCGGCAGGCCGAGCAGCGGATGCAGAGCGCCGAAGGGCGGGTCATCCAGCAGGTGCGTGATGCGGCGTGGAAGGTGGAGATGAATGCCCGCCGCGTCGAAACCGCGCGCGCCGTGCGCGAACTGGGCGAGCAGCGCCGCGACGTCGAACAGCGCCGGTTCGAGGTCGGCATGTCGACCAGCTTCCTGGTGATCCAGGCACAACGCGACCTCGCCCAGGCCACGCAGAACGAACTGTCGGCGGTCCTCGCCTACGACCTGTCGCTGGTCGACTTCGAGGCGGTGCAGCAGGCAGGGCCGGCAGGCCAGACCACCGCCGCGACGACGCCGGCGACCGTCGCCGTGACGTCCACGGCGACCACCGCCTCACGCACCGCCAGCACTACGACCGCCGGTGTGTTCTAGAGCGAGGGCGCACCTGAAGGTGCGCGGCTACGACATGTCGTGAAGTTGGCGAACAACATATCGTAGCTGCCGACCTTCAGGTCGGCCGTGCCTACCCGATCGGGAACGTCAGCGGCGGGAAGTGCTCTTCGTAGCGCGTCATGAACTCCTGGAACGAGTACGAGTGGCTCTGGCCACCGAGGTGTTCCAGCGCGTAGGTCGCGGCCACGCTCCCGATCTGCGCCGCCTGGGCGTAGGGCAACCCGACGCCCAACCCCTTCATCAGCCCGCCCCGGAAGGCATCGCCAACACCGGTCGGGTCGACGATGCGCCGCGGCGTCACCGCCGCGACATTCACCAGTTCGTCATGGGTGATGATCGTCGAGCCGTGCTCGCCCTTGGTCACGATCAGCGCGTCGCTGCGCTCGAGAATCGCCTTGTCGTCGAGTCCGGTCTTCTGCTTGAGGATTTCGTACTCGTAGTCGTTGACGATGACGATGGAGGCACCGATGGCGCCGTCCTTCAGTTCGTCGCCCGACATGCGGGCCACCTGCTGGCCCGGGTCGAAGATGTAGGCGATGCCGAGCGTGCGGCACTCCTCGGCGTACTGCACCATCGCACCCGGATCGTTCGGCGAGATGATCGCCAGCCCCGGCTCGGGCACGTTGCGGAACGACAGTTCACCCGCGTTGGCCATCGCGCCGGTGTAGAACGACGCGATCTGGTTGTTGTGCTGGTCGGTGCTGCAGAAGAACGACGCCGTGAACTTGCCGCTCACCTGCTTGACGTAGGACGTGTCGACCCCTGCCGCCTCGAGCCACTGGCGGTATTCGCCAAAGTCCTCGCCAGCCGTCGCCATCAGCAGCGGACGCTCGCCGAGCAGCGCCAGCGTGTACGCGATGTTCGGCGCGCATCCGCCGCGCCGCTTGTCCATCGTGTCGACGAGGAAGCTCAGGCTCACCCGGTGCATGTGCTCGGGCAGCAGGTGTTCCGTGAACTTGCCAGGGAACGACATCAGGTAGTCGTACGCAATCGAACCGGTTACAACGATGTTCATTCGTGGATCCTTGTCGGGCGGGACGGTCGGGAGGGTCGGGTGAGTCAGGAGGGTGGTCGGGTAGGTTGGTGAGCCTGACCTACCTGACCTACACGACCTACCTGACGTACTTTCCAATAATCGGCGCCAGTTCCTGCTTCACGCTCTCGGGCACGTGGTCGTGGCGCGTGATGATGGCGGTGGCCAGTGCGTCCTTGCACGCGCACGTGCGTGTCGGACCGAGTTGTTCAACCGCGCCGGCGATCGTGCGCTGCGCGGTGAGCGCGTTCGTCGTGAGGTTGGCGATGATCAGTTCCACCGTCACCGAGTCGTGGTCGGGGTGCCAGCAGTCGTAGTCGGTGACCAGCGCCAGCGTGGCGTAGCAGATCTCGGCTTCGCGCGCGAGCTTGGCCTCCTGCAGATTCGTCATGCCGATGACGTCCATACCCCATTGCCGGTAGAGCCGCGACTCGGCCAGTGTCGAGAACTGCGGCCCTTCCATGTTGACGTAGGTGCCGCCGCGATGGACGCGGGCGCCGACGGCTTCGGCGCAGTCGCCGGCCACCGTCGCCAGATCGCCGCATACCGGGTGCGCGAAGCCGACGTGCGCCACGATGCCGCGGCCGAAGAACGTGCTGATGCGTCCCTGCGTGCGGTCGAAGAACTGGTCAGGCACGACGATGTCCAGCGGCCGGTAGGCTTCCTTCAAGCTGCCGACGGCGCTGGCCGAGAGAATGCGCTCGACGCCGAGCACCTTGAAGCCGTAGATGTTGGCGCGGAAGTTCAGCTCCGACGGCGAGATGCGGTGTCCGGCGCCGTGCCGCGCCAGGAACGCGACGCGCTTGCCGCGCAGGGTGGCGACGACATACGGACCGGACGGGTCGCCGAACGGCGTCGAGATGACGCGCTCTTCGCGGTCGGTCAGTTCGGCCATGTCGTACAGGCCGCTGCCGCCGATGATGCCAATCGTCGGGTTGCTCATGTGGTTGGTCGCAGGCCCAGCTTGCCCTGCTGCTCGGTGATGAACGCCGCCGGCACGGACGGATCGTGTTCGAAGAAGACGAGCGTGTCACGACGCGCCACGGCACGGGCGAACGCCTGCTTGGCAAACAGCGTGTCCATTGGATACAGGTCGTAGCCCATAATCCACGGGTCTGGTAGGTGCGCGCTGGTCGGCATCAGGTCGGCGAGGAACACCGCGCAGTCGCGTCCCGACTCGATCCACATGATCTGGTGGTGGGCCGTATGGCCGCCGGTGCGCTGCACGCGCACCCCAGGCATCACGTGCATGTCGTCCTCGATGAACTCGATGACGCCCGCCTCGGCCAGCGGCATGAAGTTGTCGGGCATGTAGCTCGCCCGGCTCCGCTCGTGCGTCTGGCGCGCATCGTTCCACTCGCCGCGGCGGATGTGGTACTTCGCGTTCGGGAAGCGCGGCACGACCTTGCCGTCGGCCCGGCGGGTGGTGAAGCCACCGCAATGATCGAAGTGCAGATGGCTGGCCAGCACGATGTCGATCTCGTCCGGCGCGATGCCGGCTTCGGCCAGCGCGTGGTCGAGGTTCTTCGAGCGGTCGGCGGCGTACATCCGGTAGAACTTCTCGGTCTCCTTGTCGCCCAACCCCGCGTCGATCAGCATCGTATGCGTCCCGTCGCGCACGATCAGCGGCCGCATGGTCATCGGGATGCGGTTCGACTCGTCCGGCGTGGCCTTCTTCTCCCACAGCGCCTTCGGCACGACACCGAACATCGCCCCGCCGTCCAGACGGAGCGTGCCGTCATACAGCGAGATCAGCTCGAGGCTGCCGACCGTGAAGCGGGTGATGCCGAGCGGCGCCACCGTCGATGCCGCCTGCTTGAGTTCGACGAGCACGCCGTGCGCGCTCGACGGATGGATGAAGGCCACCAGCGCCTGCTCGGCGCCGAGCCGCGGCTCTTCGTCAATCAGCCGGATGCCGCGCGCCTTCAGCTGCGCGAGGGCGGCGCGGATGTCATCGACGCGAAGCGTGATGTGGTGGAGTCCCGGCCCGCGCTTGGTGAGATACCTGGCGATCGGAGACTCGGGAGCAGTGGCTTCGAGCAGTTCGAGGCTCGACTGGCCGCTGTGGATGAAATGTGCCCGTACTTGCTGCGAGACGACGTCTTCGCTTCCATGGAGCTCGAGGCCGAGCCCTTCCCGGAAGAAGGCGAGCGAGGCAGACAGGTCGGAAACGGCGATGCCGATGTGGTCGAGATACGCTTTCATGGGGAGTGCCTATTATCACTTGCCCGGCGGGCTGCCGTCACGGCAGCGGCGACGAGGCAAGAGCGCGGGCCAGCAGGTCATGGGCCGCAGTGTAGGGATCGAGTTCGCGGGCGGCCACCCGATCGACGATACCGTCGAACTCGCCGGCGGCGAGCACCTCGCGTTCGAGGTGGGCCATGAACCGCTGCGCCACCAGTTCGCGCAGCCGATAGGCGCTGCGCGAGCGGCGGCGCGCCTCCTGCCGCGGTGCGCCGTGTGCGCGGAACGCGGCGATCGCCTGGTCGAGTTCGGCGATCCCGGCGCCGGTGGTGGCCACGGTCTTCACAATCGGCGGGCGCCAGTCATCCGGCCCGTAGCGATGCAGCGCCAGGTTGGCCTCGACCGCTGACACCAGCCGGTCGGCCCCTTCGCGGTCGGCCTTGTTCACCACGAAGATATCGGCAATCTCCATGATCCCCGCCTTCAGCGCCTGCACATCGTCGCCGGTGCCTGGCACGAGGGTGACGACCGAGACGTCGGCGGTGCGGATGATGTCGACCTCGTCCTGCCCCACGCCAACGGTTTCGATGATGATGACGTCCTTGCCCGCCGCGTCGAGAACGAGGGCAGCGTCGCCCGTCGAGCGCGACAACCCGCCGAGATGCCCGCGGGTGGCCATGCTGCGGATAAAGACCTCTGGGTCCGACGCGTGCGCGTTCATGCGCAGGCGGTCGCCGAGCACCGCGCCGCCAGTGAACGGACTCGTCGGGTCGATGGCAATCACGCCGACCGTTGCGGCCGACGCGCGCAGGTGCGCGGTGAGCTTATCGACGAGCGTGCTCTTCCCCGCACCAGGCGGACCTGTCACACCCACGAGATAGGCCCGTCCGGTGTGCGGGAAGATGCCGCGCACCAGTTCCGTCGCCGACGGGTCTTCGTCTTCGATGAGGGAGATGGCGCGGGCGATGGCGCGCGGCTCGCCGGCCAGCACACGGGCGGTCAGAGTTGGCAGCTGGATCATTGGGAGAAGAGCTGGCGAGCGATGACGAGCCGCTGGATCTCGCTCGTCCCTTCACCGATCGTCGTGAGCTTCACGTCGCGGAAGAACTTCTCCGCCGGATAGTCCTTCACGAAGCCGTAGCCGCCGTGAATCTGCACGCAGTCGTCGGCGGCCTTCACCGCAATCTCGCTGGCATAGAGCTTGGCCATCGACGACTCGAGCGTCGTGCGGGCGCCGCGATCCCTCAGGTACGCCGCCCGGTAGGTCAGCAGTCGCGCCGACTCGATGCGGGTGGCGTTGTCGGCGAGCTTCCACTGAATCGCCTGAAACGCGCTGATGGTCTTGCCGAAGGCCTTCCGCGTCTGCGCGTAGCGACGCGCGGCCTCGTACGCGCCTTGCGCCAGGCCGACCGACAGCGCCGCAATGCCGATGCGCCCCGCATCGAGCACCTGCATCGTGTGGACGAACCCCTGCCCTTCCTCGCCAAGCCGCTGGTCGGCTGGAATGCAACAGTGGTCGAAGAGCACCTCGGTCGTGTCGCTGGCGCGCATGCCGAGCTTGTCTTCCTTGCGCCCCGCCCGCATCCCGGGTGTGCCGTGTTCGACGATGAAGGCGGAGATGCCTTTGGAGCCGGCGGCCTTGTCGGTGACCGCCATTACCGTCATCACCTGGCCGATGCGTCCGTGTGTGATGAAGGTCTTCGAGCCGTTCAGTAGCCAACCGTCATCGGTACGGACCGCGGTGGTGCGCATGCTGGCGGCGTCGCTGCCCGAGGTCGACTCGGTGAGCCCCCAGGCGCCGATCTGCTCGCCCTTCGCCAGCGGTACCAGCCAGCGCTGCTTCTGCGCCTCGGTGCCGAACATGTAGATGTGGGCGGCGCAGAGGCCGTTGTGGGCGGCGACCGAGAGGGCGACGGCGGGGTCGACGCGCGCCAGTTCCTCGATGCAGATGCAGTAGTCGATGGCCGACATGCCGGAGCCGCCGTACGCCTCCGGGAACTGGATCCCCATCAGGCCGAGCGCGGCGAGCGCCGGAATCAGTTCGGTGGAAAAGTGCTGCGCTTCGTCCCACTCGCGGACGTGCGGGCGAATCTCGGTCTCCGCGAAATCGCGAACCGTGCGCCGGAGCAGTTCCTGCTCGTCCGTCAGACGGAAGTCCATCTCACCCTTGAGCGTAGCACCGTCGTCTCATGGCAGGGGCGTGTCGACGCCCAGGAGGGCGATGGAGATCCCGCACCAGCATGGGCGGCGCACTGCAGGCTCAACATGCGCGCCATTCTAGAGCGATGTCGGCACGTTCATCACGAAGGGCACGAAGCAAAACCAACATTGGCTTCGTGTCTTCGTGATGACCGTTCAGTAGTAGACGGTGACGCGGAACGACCCCGAGTTGTCCTGCAGGTAGTCGTCGTTGACGCCCAGGTAGAGGCGCCCGCCGTCGCGCACGCGGATCGGGCCGGTTTCGTCGCCGATGAGGAACAAGCCGTCGCCCTCACCGATGCGGCCAATCAGCGCGCCAGCCGACCGGTTCGGCATCGGCCGCCCCTCGTTGCGCGGGGAGTTGCGCTCGCCCGCCGGGCCGTCCTGCCGGCCGGGTCCCCAGCGGACGCGGCCGGCGGCCTCGACATAGATCGCCTGGCCCGACCGCAGGTTGACGCCCGTGTCGGTCCACGGCTGCGACGCCTCGACCGACACGGACCGCTCACGCATGCCGGACGGTCGCGTATCGGTGCCACGGTCATCGCGGGTGCTGTTGCGGTCGTTGTCGTAGCGGCTGCCGCCGCCCACACCGTCGAGTTCGATGCGGAGCACATCCTCGCGATCGAAGCGGACGCGTTCGCGCCCGAAGATGCCGCGCTGCCCCTCGAATTCGATGACGCCGTCGCGCACCGCTACCAGTTCACCCTGCACCCGTCGCCCGTCGCGCAGCACGAGCGTGTCGGCCTGCAGCGCCACCCCGGCCAGTACGCACGCGGCCACGAGTGCCGCTCCCTGTCGTGTCACATGAGCCTCCGTCTGAACATTCCGTAATATTATCGGCAGCAGGAGAGTTCATGCGCAGTTTCCGCCCCGCCGTGCTCGCCCTGGGCTTGATGGCAGGCACCGCCGCTCCAGCCCGAGCCGACCTCACGGCGTTCCTCGGCGCCACGACCACACCGACCAATCGCCAGGTGCGCGGTGCCGCTGCCGGCAGCGGGCTGCTGGTCGCCGGCTTCGAGTTCGAGTATTCCGCGACGACGGAGGATGTCCAGACCGGCGCCCCGTCGCTCACGCTGTTCAGCGGGAACGGCCTGCTGCAAACGCCCCAGCCGATTCTCGGATTCCAGCCGTACGTGATCGCCGGAGCCGGAATCTTTCGCGAGCGGCTGGGACCGGCCACGGAGACCGGCCTGGCGCCAAACGCCGGAGGCGGGGTGAAGATCGCGCTGTTCGGGCCGGTGCGCCTGCGGCTCGACTATCGCCGGTTCCGTCTCGGCGACAAGGCCCGCTACTCCCCGTCGTCGCGCTTCTACGCCGGGCTCAACCTGAAGTTCTGAGCAGACAAAGAAAAAGGGCGAGCATGCCGCGCATGCCCGCCCTTTCGTGTGTTCGTCGCGAGTCGTGCTACTTCGCGAGGTCGTTGACCAGCGCCATGTTGAACAGCTGACCGGTCGGGGGCGGCGGGAACGCACCGATGTAGGTGTCGTACAGCGCACGCGCCTCGGCTGGGAACGCTTCAGCAAGGAGAGCGGTCAACGAGTAGTCGGCCCCCTTCACCACTGGCGTGATCAGCGAGATGTAGATCGCCGAACCACCGGGGCCAGATTCCGTGGCCTTGTAGACCTTCCAGCTCTCGGCCATCTGCTTGCGCTCCGGCTTGTCGCTGGCCTTCAGCCCATCCTTAACCTTCTGGATGAGCATCTCGTAGTCGGCCGTCTTGTCCGGCTTGATGAAGTTCATGAAGACGGCATTGTCGCCGCCGAACGCATACGGGCTCTTCTGCTGGGCCTGCGCCGTACCGGCGATTCCCAGACCGATCATCAGACCAAGCACCACCACACCAAACTGTCGACGCATCACGGCCTCCTTCACGAAAGGGCTGTTATTTTATCGTAGCTTGACGGCCAGCTGAAGCGGTCCGTCGGGCTCAGATATTAGGCAGGAAACCGCGCCCCGTCAGGGGCCGGCGCCTTACGCGGTAGCATCATCTCACACGAAGACGGCCATTACCTCATTGGCCAGAAGCATTCCTCGCCGGGTCAGCCGAAGGCGGGAACCGTCGCGAATGAGAATGCCCTCCTCGACGAATGGCTCGAGCTCGTCGCCATAGCGTCCCCAGACGTCGGCTCCATAGCGCCGGTTGATCTCGTCCAGGTCGAGACCCGAGCAGAGCCGCAGCCCGGTGAAGAGCGCATCGCCGAGGCGCTCGTCCGGTGTCAGCCGCCGCTCGTCGGTACGCAGCGACTCACCCCGCGCCACGCGGTCGATGTAGTCGGCAGTCGCCGACACGTTCTTCCAGCGGACGCCGTCGCGGGTGGCGTGCGCGCCGCACCCGAACCCGCACCACTCGCCGTCGCGCCAGTATTTCAGGTTGTGCCGCGACTCGCGCCCAGGCCGCGCCACGTTCGAGATCTCGTACTGGAACAGTCCGGCCGCCTCGAGCCGCTCCATCGCTGACAGGTACATGGTCTCGGCATCCTCGTCGGGCGCCTGCGACCAGTGGCCGCGCGCCATCTCGTCGCGCAGCGGCGCATTCGGGTAGACCTCGAGCATGTAGAGCGACAGATGATCGGGCGCCAGCGCAATGGCGCCGTCCACCGACTCGAGCCACTGCGCTGGACTCTGCCCAGGCAGCCACATCATGAGGTCGACACTGAGGTTGTCGAAGCCGGCGGCGCGCGCCTCGGCCACCGCGGCGCGGGCGCGGTCGGCGCCGTGCAGCCGCGTCAGCCGCTTCAGTTCGTCGTCGCGCAGCGACTGCACGCCGAAGCTGAGTCGATTCACGCCGGCGCGGCGAAACGCGCGGAGCAGATCGGTGGTCACCGTCTCGGGGTTGGCTTCGAGGGTAATTTCCGTGTCGGCGCTGAGCGTGAACGACGCCGCACACGCGTCGATGACCCGCTGCACATCGTCTGCCGACAGCAGCGACGGCGTGCCGCCGCCGAAGAAGATGGTGTCGGCCGCGTCAGGCTGACCGTCGCGCCGCGCCGCCGCAATCTCCTGCACCAGCGCCTCGACATAGCGCTGCTTCACCTCGGCGTCGAACAGGCCGCGGTTGAAGTTGCAGTAGTTGCAGATGGCCGAACAGAACGGGATATGGACGTAGAGGCCCAGCCGCTCCCGTTCACGGCGGCTGGTCATGGGAGGACCTGTTGCAGGTCGATCAGGTTGAACGACGACAACGCCTCCGAGTAGTCGGCGTAGGCGCGCGCCAGCGCCTCGCCGTCGAGCGCTTCGGCGAAGACGGACGAGGGGGCGTAGTTCACGCCGTGCACCACCGGGTCGAGCAGCGACAGATAGAGGACGGTGCCGGAGGGGCCGTTGCCGGTCACCTTCATCACGCGCCATCCCCGCGCCTGTTCGCGCCGACGCGCATCCGGGCTCTGCGCGAGCGCCGTGCGGAGGGTGTCGAGCACGCTCGTGAACAGCGCATCTTTGCCGGGCTTCACGAACAGCAGCAGCAGCCCGCGTTCACCGGAGAACTGCCAGTCGCCCTGCCCAATCGACTCGCTCGACGCCTCGGCGGCCGGCGCTGACGCCGGCGTCGATGCCGCTGCCTGCGGACTGCGCGCGGCCGGTAGGGCCTGGGCGCTCGCGCCGAAGTCGATCACCGGCGCAAGTTCGAGGCGGTTGGCACCACGCTGTGCGAGGTAACGGCTCGCGCTCTTGATGACGTCAGCGGATGCGGTCGCGGATGCGGGTGACGGCCCGGCCGGGAACAGCGCGTAGATCACGGGGCCGGTCTTCGACACCAGCGGACCGGTTTCCTTGAAGATCGTGTAGCCGGGCGTACGCATGAACGCCGACAGTTGCAACGCGTCGGCCGCGTCGACGCGCACGAAGAACAGGAGGACTTCGGCTTTGGGCGCGCCACCGGAAGAGGGTGGTGCCGGCGCCTGGGCGAACAGCCGAGGCGTGACCGTGCACAACCCGAGGAGCAGCAGGAGCAGCCGCACCATGGGGACTATCCGCGTCCGGCTCGACCGCCGCTCCACTTGAGATCGGCCTTACCGTCGCGCAGTCCGGGTTCCCTGAGCTGGGCGCGCGCCTGACGTCCGCCGCTGCGGCCTGGTGACGGAAGCGACTTGCTCCGCATCTTCCACATCATCATCAGATCTTCCGGGCCGCCGTTGGTCGGCAGCTCGCGGTAGTCGGCGCCGTCGAGCACTTCGAAGTCGCACATTTCGTGCAGACGCGAGCGCATGCGATGGCCGATGCGGAACAGCAGGGCGTTCGGGTCAGTGTCGTCCGGAATGTCCTTGTAGTTCGACGTGAAGATCGTCAGCCGCCGCTGGTTGTAGCGGGTGTTGACGATGAGGTTCATCGTCTCTTCGACCCACTCGGAGGTCTTCTCGGCGCCCAGGTCGTCGAGCACGAGCAGGTCGGCGGTCATGACCGGACGGAGCACGTCGAGCTCGGTGGCGCGGGTCGACGGGTCGTAGGTGCTGCGGATGACGCGCAGCAGATCGCGCGTGTCGTAGAACATGCCGCGGGCGCCGCTCGTCTGGATCACCTGCTTGAGCACCGCCACCGCGAGATGGGTCTTGCCCACACCAGGCTGCCCTTCGAGGAACAGCCCCTTCGCGACCGCCGGGAACTCTTCCGCGATGCGGGCCGCACGCGCGGCCGCCTTCTTCAGTGACTCGTTGTATGCCGTGAAGTTGGCGATGGTGCAGTGCTGGTAGCGCTTGGGAATATTGGCGCTGGCCAGACGCATCTGCCCCGCCTCGGTGCGCTTGCACTCGCAGCGCACGACCTTGCGGACACCGTTGTCCTCGACAGGTTTCCAGCCAGTGTCGTCGCAGAATTCGCAGGGCATGAGGGGCAGCAGGTATCCGGATCGAAACCGAGACGGCAGTATAGCAGCCGGCGCCGCTTCACGAAGGCACGAAGACCACGAAGAGCCTGAGCTGAAAAAAATCCCGTCGTGATCTTCGTGAAGTACGTAGGTGCCGACCTTCAGCTCGGCCTAGACACCGCGACCTGCCCTAGTCGACCGGCGGCGCCGGCGGGCCAGGCGGCGCCGGCGTCTGGGTCAGCGTCGAGGCGCGCACCAGGTCGGTTGGGGTCGACTTCACCAGCGCGGTTGACAGGCGCTGTTCCCACGCGGCGTCGATACCGCGCGACAGCTCGGTCTTCACGTAGGTCATGAACTCGTTCACTTCGGCCTGCATGCGCTCGATCTTGCGGCGCATGTTCAGAATGATTTCGACACCGGCGAGGTTCACGCCCAGATCGCGCGTCAAAGAGAGGATGGTTTCGAGCTGCTCGAGGTCGTCCTCGGAGTACAGCCGCGTGTTCCCCTCAGTGCGCGACGGCGTGAGGAGCCCTTCGCGTTCGTACAGCCGCAGCGTCTGCGGGTGGATGTCGTACTTCTGCGCCACCACGCTGATCATGAAATAGGCTTTGCCGGTCTTCTTCATGCCAGCTCCTGGCGCACGTCCGCGCCGTTGATGCGGCCGAATTCACGAAGCAGTTCCTTCGAACGTTCATCGAGTAGCCGCGGCAGCACGAGCCGCACTTCGATCACAAGATCGCCGCGGTGCCCGTCGCGCGACGACGGCGCGCCGCGTTCACTCAGGCGGAACCGCTGACCCGACTGCGTAGCCGGCGGCACCCGCAGCCGGACGGGACCGTCGAACGACGGCAGCTCGATCTTCGCGCCGAGCGCCGCTTCGTGAATGGCGACCGGCACCGTCAAGTGAAGATCGTCGCCATCGCGCCGGAATCGCGGATGCGGCTCCACTTCCACCGCGATGTAGAGGTCGCCTGCCGGTCCACCGTTCGCACCCGCGTGCCCCTTGCCATCGAGACGGATGCGCGCACCGTCCTGTAACCCAGCCGGCAGTCCGACGACGACCGACTCGGACAGCAGCTCCAGCTGCCGGCCGTGACACTCGGGACAGCGCGCCACCGCCTGGACGCCGGTGCCGCCGCACGGCGCACACGGCTTCGAGAACACCATATGACTGCGCGTCGACTTCACCATGCCGGTGCCGTGACAGGGCTGACAGGGCGCCTCCGGTATCGACACGTGCCCGGTGCCGCGGCAGCCGCGGCAGTGCACGAGGCGCGTCACCGTCACCTGACGCGAGCCGCCACGCAGGGCGTCTTCGAACGGCAGGCGCAACGTGGCGTGCACGTCGGGCCCGCGTTCCTCGCCACGCGCCGGCCCCGCCGCCCGCTGCGTGAACACGTCGGCAAAGAGATCGCCGAAGGTCGGAGCCGCCTCTCCGCTCACGCGTATCGAGAAGTCGAACCCTTCGAAGCCGAAGGTGACGGCATCGACCGTCACCGACGGGCCGCCGCCGGTGTCGTAGCGGGTGCGGCGATCGGGATCGAGGAGCGTTTCGTACGCTTCGGCGATCTGGCGGAACTGCTGTTCCGCCAGGCGGTCGCCGGGATTGATGTCGGGATGGAATTTGCGGGCAAGGCGCTTGTAGGCACGCTTGATATCAGCGGCCGTCGCCTCCCGCTCCACCCCGAGCAACAGATAGAAATCCATGGAATTGCTGATGGCGAATGGCTGACTGCAAATTGGAACTGCGCAGCACGCCGCGGCAGCGGACCGTGCCTTTCCAATCAGCAATCAGCACCTGGCAATGCTATTTGTCGTCGACCACTTCAGCGTCGATGACGTCGCCCTGCGGGCCCGACGAGGCCGCTCCGCCGGACGCGCCGCCGCCGGTCTCGCCGGCGCCCGGGCTGTCGCCGCCCGGCGCCTGGCCGCCACCTGGAGCAGCCTGCTGGTACAGCGTGGCCGCGGCCTTGTGCTGCGCCTGCGTGAGGTTCTCCATCTCGCTGGCGACCGCCGTGGCGTCGTTCGACTCGAGCGCCTTTTTCAGCGACTCAATGGCCGCGTCGATGGCCGTCTTGTCGGCCGCCTGCAGCTTGTCGCCCGAGTCCTTGATGAAGCGCTCGGCACCGTAGACCGCCTGATCCGCCTTGTTGCGGTTCTCGATCTCTTCCTTGCGCTTCTTGTCCTCGTCGGCGTGCGACTCGGCCTCGCGCATCATGCGGTCGACTTCGTCCTTGCTCAGGCCGCTCGAGGCGGTGATGGTGATCTTCTGTTCCTTACCCGTGCCGAGGTCCTTCGCCTGCACGTTGACGATGCCGTTGGCGTCGATGTCGAAGGTGACCTCGACCTGCGGCACGCCGCGCGGCGCCGGCGGAATGCCGTCCAGGTGGAAGCGGCCGAGCGTGCGGTTATCGCGCGCCAGCGAACGCTCGCCCTGCAGCACGTGGATCTCGACGCTCGTCTGACTGTCGGATGCGGTCGAGAACGTCTCGCTCTTGCGAGTCGGAATCGTGGTGTTGCGCGCAATCTGCGCGGTCATCACGCCGCCCATCGTCTCGATGCCGAGCGACAACGGGGTGACGTCGAGCAGCAGCAGGTCCTTCACGTCGCCGGCGAGCACGCCCGCCTGAATCGCCGCGCCGATCGCCACGACCTCGTCCGGGTTGACCCCCTTGTGCGGGTCCTTGCCGAAGATCGCCTTGACGATCTGCTGCACCATCGGGATACGCGTCGAACCGCCGACGAGCACCACCTCGTCGATCTTCGACGGGTCAACGCCCGCGTCGGCCAGCGCCTGCTTGGTCGGCCCGACGGTCCGCTGCAGCAGGTCGTCGACGAGCTGCTCGAACTTCGCCCGCGTCAACTTCATCTGCAGGTGCTTGGGGCCGGTCTGGTCGGCGGTGATGAACGGCAGGTTGATATCGGTCTCCATGACGGTGGAGAGCTCCATCTTCGCCTTCTCCGAGGCTTCCTTCAGGCGCTGCAGCGCCATGCGGTCCTTGCCAAGGTCGATGCCTTCGCTCTTCTTGAACTCCCCGATGATCCACTCGATGACGCGCTGATCGAGGTTGTCGCCGCCGAGGTGCGTGTCGCCGTTGGTCGCCTTCACTTCGACCACGCCCTCACCCACTTCGAGGATGGAAATGTCGAAGGTGCCGCCGCCGAAGTCGTAGACGGCGATCGTCTCGTCCTTTTTCTTGTCGAGCCCGTACGCCAACGCCGCCGCGGTCGGCTCGTTGACGATGCGCATCACTTCGAGGCCGGCAATCTGGCCGGCGTCCTTGGTGGCCTGACGCTGCGCGTCGTTGAAGTAGGCGGGAACGGTGATGACCGCCTGGCTGACCGGCTGACCGAGGTATTCCTCCGCCGCCTGTTTCAGCTTCTGCAGCACCATCGCCGAAATTTCCGGCGGGGTGAGCGGCTTGGCCTGACCGTCGACCTTCACCGTGACACGCTGGCCGTCTGGCACCACGTGATACGGGACCATGGTCATCTCTTCGCCGACTTCGTCGAAGCGACGGCCCATGAAACGCTTGATGGAGAACACCGTGTTCTCGGGATTGGTGACGGCCTGGCGCTTCGCCACCTGCCCCACCAGCCGTTCGCCCGACTTGGTGAACGCGACGACCGAGGGGGTGATGCGTCCGCCTTCGGGATTGGTGATGACGACCGGTTCGCCGCCTTCCATGACCGCGACGACGGAGTTGGTGGTGCCCAGGTCGATGCCGATGATTTTGCTCATTGATTTCCTCGAAATCCGCTCAGGGATGATATGAGCCTAAGTATAAAACCTGAGTGGAGGATGTTCAACCCTTAGTTGGTCGTTGGTCGTTGGTCGTTGGTCATTAGTCGCGGCAACTGCCGAGCTGTGCGGCTCGGAGCCAACGACCAACGACCAACGACTAACGACTAATGACCACCGCGCTACACTGTCCCTGAGTGGCCCATTACGTCTTCCGCATCGCCCGCAGCGCCACCGTCATCGCGCTGTTCGCGGCGGCCGCCCTCCTTGGCACCCTCAGCGGCGTGCTGTTCGCCTTTGCCGGCGACCTGCCTGAAATCTCGGCCCTCGACAACTACAACCCGAGCACCATCACACGCGTCTACGCGGCGAACGGCGAGGTGATTGGAGAATTCGCCATCCAGCGCCGGCTGGTCATCGACTACGACGACATCGCCCCGCAACTGCGCGAAGCGATCATTTCGGCCGAAGACGCCGATTTCAATTCGCACTTCGGCTTGAGCATCTCGCGCATCCTCGTCACCGTGCTGCGCGACGTCTTCCAGCGACGGCTCGGCAACCCGGCCGGCGCCAGCACGCTGACGCAGCAACTCGCCCGCAACCTCTTCCCCATCGGCTTCGAGAAGAGCCTCGATCGCAAGGTGAAGGAAGCGCTGCTCGCCATCCAGATTGAAAAGCGCTACACCAAGCGCGAGATCCTCACGCTCTACTGCAACCAGATTCACTTCGGGCACGGCACGAACGGCGTCGAGTCGGCGGCACGGCTCTACTTCAACAAGCGCGCGAAGGAGCTCGCGCTGGAGGAAGCGGCGCTCATCGCCGGCATCATCCAGTCGCCCGCGCGGCAGAGCCCCTACGTGGACATGGCCGCGGCGATGCGCCGGCGCAACTACGTGCTGCAGCGCATGGCCGACGAGCACTACATCACCCCGGAGCAGGCGGCGACGGCGAAGGCGAGTCCGATCGTGCTGAAGGGACAGCCGCAGCCAGAGAAGTCGATTGCGCCGTTCTACCTCGAGGAAGTGCGCAAGCATCTCGAGCGCGAGTACGGCGCCAAGGCGCTCTACGAGAGCGGCCTCGCCGTCACCACGACGCTCGACCCGGCGTTGCAGCGTCTCGCCAACCGCGCCATCGAGAAGGGGCTGCGCGATTACGACAAGCGGCACGGCTGGCGGAGGGCGGTCCGCACGGTGACCGGCGCCAGGCAGACGGTCGAGCGCTACAAGGACGAGCGCTGGAAAAGCCCCATCCGCGTCGGCGACGTCGTCCCCGCCGTCGTGGAAGCGATCGGGAAGCCGGCGCCTGCAACCGGTGCGCGGCTCATCATCGGCGGCTACCACGCCGACCTCGCCCGCGACGGCTTCGCGTGGACCCGCAAGGCGAGCGCCGCCGATCTCGTCAACGTCGGCGACATCGTCGATGTGCAGATCAAGACGCTCGACGAGGGGACGAAGATGGCCACCGTGTCGCTCGAGCAGACGCCGCTGGCCGAAGCAGCCATGCTGGTCCTCGACAACCACACCGGTCAGGTGAAGGCGATGGTGGGCGGCTGGGACTTCCAGCGCAGCAAGTTCAACCGCGCCGTGCAGGCCTACCGGCAACTCGGCTCCACCTTCAAGCCGATCGTCTACACCGCCGCCATCGATCGCGGCTACACGCCGGCCTCCGTCATCATCGACTCGCCGGTGGCCTACCCGTCGGGCAACGGCGGCACCTGGGCGCCGCAGAACTACGACCACACGTTCATGGGGCCAATCACGCTGCGGTATGCGCTCGAGGAGTCGCGCAACATTCCGGCGATCAAGGTGATGGCCGACCTTGGCGTGAAGACCGTGCTCGACTACGCGAAGCGCTTCGGGTTCGCGGAGGAGTTCCCACCCTACCTGCCGATTGCGCTCGGCGCCGGCGACGCGACGCTGATGGAAGTGACGAGCGCCTACACCACGTTCCCGAACCAGGGCATTCGCATGAAGCCGTGGACGCTGCTGAATGTGAAGGACCGCGAGGGGAACCTGCTCGAGCAGAACCGCCCCGAACCGGCCGATGTGATCGGCGCCGACTCGGCGTTCGTCATGACCAGCATCCTGCGCGGCGTGTTGACACCGCGCGGCACCGGCGCCCGCGCCGCGAGCATGGCGGCGGCCTGGCCGCTGGCCGGCAAGACCGGCACGGTGGACAACAACACCGACGCCTGGTTCATCGGCTTCGACCCCGACATCACCGTTGGCGTCTGGATCGGCATGGACGACAAGCGCAAGTCGCTTGGCGGCGACGAGCAGGGCGCAAAGGCGGCGCTGCCGATGTGGATGGACTTCATGCAGGGCTACATCGCGAGCCGGGCCGACCAACCGGCACCGCCGCAGTTCCAGGCGCCCGGCAACATTGTCTTCGTGCCGGTTGACCGCTCAACCGGCGCCGCGACGACGCAGGAGTCGGCCGCGACGATTACCGAGACCTTCATCGCCGGCACCGAACCCGGCGGCCTGAACCGCGCCCAACCGCAACCCTGACCCTGCAGGTCCGGCTAAAGCCGGACACTACCGATGACTCACTGCCTTCCGGCGGGTTTCTGTAGGGTCCGGCTTTAGCCGGACCCGTGCCACGCGCCCATCTCGACAACCCCCACAGCTGTAGGGGTCCGGCTCTGCCGTCGGCCTCTGTCCTACACCGTCGCGCCTAAGGCTGGACATCCGGGCGCAGTCGGGGCCTAAACAGTGCGCTGCCTCGCTCCAACCCCAACAAGCCGCCCGACCCCGAGTCGCCGTTGCACTCGCTGGCGGAGCGTGTAGCCATGATGCTGTGGGTCAGCGGCGCGGATGCCAGAGCGCTTGTGCTCAACGCCGGCTGGCGGGCCTACAGGGGTGCCTGGCCGCACGATGCGCTGGCGGACGACTGGACGCACGGCATCCACCAGGACGACGTCGCGTCGGCTCGCGCCCGCTTGCAGGGCGCGCCCGAAGAGGAGCGTGACCACCGTCGACCGTCTCCAATCGATCGTCGGCCTCGTCGACCTGGGCATCGCCACGGTCACGCGCATCTCGGCGCGGCTGCGTCCGGCCACGCTCGATCATCTCGGGCTGGCGGAGGCCATTCGCTGGGAGGCGCTGACGTTCACGGCGCGCACCGGCACCCGCTGCCAGCTGCGGGCGAACCGGCAGCAGACGCGGCTCAGTGCGGAGCAGCAGACGGCGCTGTTCCGCATCCGGCAGGAAGCACTGAACAACGTGGTCTGTCATGCCAACGCCAGTTCGGTGCAGGTGTCGATCAAGGAAACGGACGATGCGGTGGAGATGCGCATTCGGGATAACGGACGCGGCATCTCCGCCGAGCAGACGTCGGCCCCTGGGTCGATTGGCCTGCTGGGCATGAAGGAACGCGCGGCGCTCATCGGCGGCACCTTCACCATCGCCGGTGCGCGCGGCAAGGGCACGGTGGTGTCGGTCCACGTGCCTCTCAGCGAATCGCCAGCCGTGCACCGGCCCCGCACACGGACGGAGCCGACACGCGGATGATTCGCATACTGCTGATGGACGACCACCCGGTAGCACGGCACGGCATCACGGCGCTGATCGTCGATCGGGTGAAGGACGCGGTGGTGGGCGAAGCGCCCGACGCCACGTCGGCGCTGCGGCAGGTGCAGGACGGCGCGTGGAACCTGGTGATTGCCGACCTGTCGATGCCGGGCATGAGCGGTCTGGAGCTGGTGAAGGAGTTGCGGCGCATCCGGCCGACGCTGCCGACGCTGGTCCTCAGCATGCACCCGTCGTCGCAGTTCGCGCGCCGCGCGCTCAGCGCCGCGGCCGCCGCTACATCAGCCCCGACACCGCCGACCTGCTGCTGCGCCAGGGTGCCACGTGGGAAGCGCCGCCGCACGAGTCGCCGTCGGACCGCGAGTATCAGGTACTGCGCCTCATCGGGTCCGGGCAGACCATCTCGGACATCGGCCGCGACCTCGGGCTGAGCGTCAAGACGGTGAGCATCTACCGCGCGCGCGTGCTCGAGAAGTTCGGCATGCGCACCAACGCCGAGCTGATGCGCTACGCGGTCGAGAACCGCCTCCTCGAAACGTAGGGTTGTCGTAGCCGGGGCATGTCGGAGCCGCGCACCCTGGGGTGCGCCGTGTCAGGCCGACCGGAAGGTCGGCAGCTACGTACCGTCTTCCGTAGTGTCCGGCTTCAGCCGGACCCTCGACTCGCCGTAGCCTTGACGGAGGCGGTTGCGATAATCTGCCTCGTGACCACTCCCGACCTCCCCTCCCTCCGCGACTTCCTCCGCCACGCTGCCCGCCCTGCCGGCACCTTCAGCTATCACGAATTGCAGGGGTTCCTGTTCGCCATGGCCTGCTCACCCGAGCCGGTCGAACCGTCGGAGTGGTTGCCGATCCTCTTCAACGACAAGCCGGCCAGCTTCGCCTCGGAGGCGGAAGCGCAGCACATCCTCAGCGAGCTGACGACGCGCTACAACGAGGTGAACGCCGCGGTGCTCGAGGGGAACCCGTCGCTTCCGGACGACTGCCCCGTCCTTCCCGACGCCATGGCCAACTTCGACGAGGACGCGCCGCTGGCGGCCTGGTCGCACGGCTTCCTGGCGGGTCACGACTGGCTCGACGAGTCGTGGGATGTCGAGCTGCCGCAGGAGATGGAAGACGAGCTGAACGCCATCCTGCTGACGCTCACGCTCTTCGCGTCGCGTGACGTGGCGGAGCGCTTCCAGCAGGAGGGCGACTTCGGCAACGAGACGCTCGAGAACGTCGCCGCGCGCGCCATCGAAATCCTGCCCGACGCGATGGCGAGCTATGCGCACATGGGTCGCACCGTGCTGGCCGACGCGTACGCGCCGGTCGAGCAGCGGCGCGTGACGAAGGTGGGGCGGAACGACCCGTGCCCGTGCGGCAGCGGGAAGAAGTTCAAACAGTGCCACGGTCAGGCGTGAGCAGCGCTCAGCGCGTCGCCCCTCGCACCTTCGCCCGCACGCTGCCGATCGGCGCGCGCGGCTCGAGGTCGTAGCCCATCGTCGCGTCAGGGAACAGCGCACGCAGTGATTCATGGACGTCAATCGGATCGGTGCCGCCGGTGAAGACGTGGCGAATCAGGTCGAAGGTGTGCGCCAGCAGTTCGCCGTGCTCGTCGATGTCGGTGTCGAGCAGGCACACGTCATGGCCGTCGAGGCGTGCTTCGCAGACCGTCAACTGCAGGTTGGCGCGGCTCACGTCGGTCTTGATGCTGGTCAGGCCGCGCACATCGGTCACACCGGGCAGGTCTTCGAAGAACGGGCGATGCAGGACCGGATCGGCCTTCTTGTAGCCGCCGCCCGGGTGGCTGCTCAGACTGCGCACCATCTGCACGCACGCCGCGGTGGTGGTCGAGATGACTCGCTCCCGGTTCGCCAGCAGCAGCGTCGTCGTCTGCGCGAACCAGGGCGCGTTCATGCTTGGTGGTGTCTCGACCGCGAGCCGCGAGTAGCGGTTCAGCAGCGTCATCTTGGCTTTTGCTGCCGTCTGGTCGGCCGGGCTCACCGCGTCGTATGCACCCTTCACTAACGTGCCAGCTGCCGACTGCCGCCCAAGCTGGAAACGCGCCGAGTTCTCGAGCCGCTGCGTCAGTATGGCGACGGGCGTGCCGAGCTTCGCCCACGGCGTGAACGACGGCAGCCACTCGGAAGGCGTGCGCGGCGTCGTCATCAGGCTGGTATCGGGGACGATGCGTGAGCCCTGCACCGCGGCGAACATGCCGATGTCGCGGTAGCGCGACAGCGAGAGGCGCAGGTTCAGCGGGTCGCCCGCCGGCGCATCGTCCAACTGCACCGTCTTCGCCTTACCGTCCAGCGCGAGCGTCCACATCTGGCCGCTGGCGTCGCTCGGTCGTGCGAGGCGGAGGTGGATGAGCGGGTCGACGATCACCGCGTCATCGACGTTGCGGATGTCCAGGCGGAGGGTGCGTGTGGGCATGGTGGCGTTGGTCCTTCCACTCGTAAGACGGACGCGCTGCGGTGTGTTCGACGGGATTCTACGTCGGGCGCTAGCGCAGGCAGTCGCCCGCAGGCTTGAACCCGGCCGCTTCCGCCTCGGCACCGGTCGCGAACACCACCGAGCAGTTGCGCTCGTTGTCGTTCGTGCACGTGGGCGCATGGAACACATCGACACCGTCCGTCAGCAGGCGCATGGCTCGCGTCGCCTCGGTGCTATACGGTTCGCCGCGTTCGGGGGTGTCGATGCCGTCCAGGCGCCTGGCGTCGGAGGCGATCGTGACCAGACTCGATTAGTCAACGGTACGGGTCCATCTCGGAGACTTCACGGAGACTCGTCCAGGATCACGCGCAACGTGAGTCCAGTCGTTCGCCAGACTTTCGACCTGCATGCGCGAAGATCGCGCCAAACGCGCGATACTAGGGTGTGCCGAACTGCATTCATGGAATCGACGACCGCTTCTGCGCCGTGTGTACCAACAAGGGACGCCCGAAACCCAGCCAGCGGCAAGTGGCGCAGGCCAAGGCCGCGGCCCACGAACCGGCGACCGATGTGGAGCGCGAAGCATTTGAGGCGGTCTACGCCTACCAGGAGGCGCGCTCAGTCCAGGCGGGGCGGCCGTTTCGCGCGAGCCGGACGTGGCCAATGATTGAACGCCTCGGCATCCTGCTCGCCGTCGAGCGCCTCGTGTCCAAGCCGGATGATTCGGACTGCTACACGACGCTGGTCGAGATGGGCATGGAAGACCTGTCCTTCGAGCAGGTGGTGGTGCGGCACCGGGAGTCGTTCTCGGAGAAGGCCGTGGCCATATCGGAGACACGGCTGAAGCGGTTGAAGGCGTAGACCGGCAGTCGACATGGAGTTCAGAATCCAACGCGTCTTGACCCAGACGACGTTCGACGACGAAGAGCGGCACAGGCCCGCCCTGCAGTACTGGCTCTCCAGGCCGCCCGAAGAGCGTGTGGCCGCTGTCGAATTCCTCCGCAGGCAGGCAGATGGATCTGGCACCAGACTTCGACGAATTCATCGCGTGCTTGACTGCCCGTGGGGTTGAATTCCTGATCGTCGGCGCCTACGCGCTGGCGTTCCATGGCGTTCCCCGATTCACCGGCGATCTGGACATTCTCGTGCGACCCACGCGCGAGAATGCCACTCGCCTCCTCGAGGCCATCGCGGACTTCGGATTCCCTACGACGGACCTGTTCGCGGCAGATCTCGTCGATCCCAGGCGCATGCTCGAGTTGGGGCTGCCTCCGGTGCAACTGCACGTGATGAGTGCGATCAGCGGCGTGTCGTGGGAGGACGCGCGTGCGCACGCGACTGAGGGACGATTCGGCACACACGACGTGCCGGTCATCGGTCGCAGTGCCCTGATTCAGAATAAGCGAGCTGCGGGGCGACCCAAGGACCTGGCGGATCTCGACGCACTCGGCGATGCAGGCTAGCAGCACGCGGGATCTGGCCCACCAGCCCGCCCGAAGCCTCGCATGACGAACGTCGTCCCCATCCGCACGAAGCAGCCCTCGCCCCGGCCCGTGGGCTCGAGCACCGTCCGGCAGTTCCTCATCGTCCTGCACGAGACCGACCCGCTCGTATGGCGACGCATCCACGTGCCCGCGCGCTACACGTTCTGGGACCTGCATGTCGCCATGCAGGACGCCATGGGCTGGCAGGACTGCCACCGCCACGAGTTCCGCGTCGTGGACGCCACGGAGCGCGCCATCGCGTCCATCGGGACTCCCGGCGACGAAGACGACGACCCGGCCGGCAGGCCGACCCTTCCGGGATGGAACATTCCGCTGGCCGAATTCTTCGACGGCCGCGCCCGGCATGCCCCCCCGCTGTCTATGCCTACGACTTCGGCGACAACTGGCGCCATACGCTGATCGACGAGGGCATGCAGGCGAGGACGCCAGGCGCGAGGTCCCCACGGTGCCTGGCAGGAGCCGGGCGCTGCCCGCCCGAAGACGGTGGAGGCGTCAGCGGCTATGCGTCGCTCCTCGCCACCCTCGCCAACCCTGGTCATCCCGAGCACACGGCGATGCTCGAGTGGGCAGGTGGTCCAATCGACCCGCAGGCGTTCGGCGGGGAGTGACGCACCGGACATTCATCCGGACAGATAACCGGACAGAATCGACGACGCTGCTGCGAGACGGCATACCGCATCTCGCTGTGATGTAAGGGACTCAGGCGCTGTCCACAACTCCGCCGAAGCGGACATCCTGGCGGACGGGTCCGGCTCAAGCCGGACACTACGTGAAACAGGGCGGAAGCCGAGGTCCGGCTAAAGCCGGACACGGCGACGGGCAGGATGTAGCAGCCGACCTCAGGTCGGCCTGACACGGCGCACTTGAAGGTGCGCGGCTACGTACTGCTCACGCTACCGGCGAAGGGCGCGACGGATGATGGCTTTCGCTTCGGGCACGCGCAGCGCCAGCGCCACGCCGACGTAGGTGGCGCCGTACGGCAGCAGCACGGCTGCACCCTGCAGAATCGGATGCACCGGCGGCAACGCCAGCTTCACCCCCCACCCGACGGCCGCCCCGGTGAGTGCCGCAGCCCACAACGACACGACATACATCGTCGGCATGCCGGTCGAGCCGATTCGCCCGCGCAGCACCCGGCGCAGCAGAAACATCTCGACCCACCCGGCAAGGCCAGCCGACAGCGTCAGCCCCGCGGCGCCCCAGCGGGCGCCGATGCCCAGCAGGTGCGGCAGCGGAATGGCAAACAGATAACCCAACACGATGGTGATGGTGACGCGCACCAGCGCGAACCGCAGCGGTGTGCGCGAGTCCCTCAGCGCATAGCACGTGGACGAATAGAGCCGCCCCAGCGTCTGCGCCACCAGCCCCATCGACGAGCCCGCAAGGATGGCCCACACATACGTGGCATCGTCCGCCGTGAAGCGCCCGGTCTGCAGCACGGCGCCAGCCACGACATCGCCCAGCGTCAGGAAGGCCACCGACGAGGGGACCACGAAGAATGCGATGCGCCGGAGCCCGGCATCAAGCCGCTGACGCACCGCTTCCGCACCCGCGGCATCGAGCGAGGCTGCGCCGGCCGCACCCGCCATCGCCGGCAGTTCCGACGCGGCGACGGCCACACCGAACAGGCTGACCGGCAGGGTGTAGAGCAGCGAGGCGTTCGTGAGCCCGGTCACAGCGCCGGTCGGCAGCAGGCTCGCGAGCAGCGAATCGATGTACGCGCTCAACTGCACCACACCACGGCTGATGAACGCCGGCACGAAATTGCGCGCAATGGTCCGCACGTGTTCCGATGCGGTGTCGAACGAGAGGCGCAGGTCGGGCGCCACGGCGAACACCACCGGTAACTGCACACCGAACTGCAACGCGCTTCCCACCACCGCGCCCCACGCCAGGTATTCCGCCAGCTGCGACAGGCTGCTGCCGCCGCCGAAGTACACCATCGTGGAGATCATCGCGGCGTTCACCATCACCGGCGCCGCATACGACAGCGTGAAGCGGTGGTGGCTGTTGAGGATACCGAGGCACCAGGCCGACAGCACCAGCATGCCGGTACCGGGAAACAGGATGCGCGTCAGCGCGATCGCCAGTTCGCGCTTCTCTCCGGTGAAGCCGGGCGCGATGACGGCAATCAGCACCGGTGTCGCCAGCACGCCCACCAGCACCAGCACCGAGGTGGTGACGGCGAGCAGCGCGAAGACGGCGCCGGCCACACGGTCGGCTTCCTCGCGCTTCCCTCTCGACACCAGCGAGGCGTAGACCGGAATGAACGACGCCGACAGCGCGCCTTCACCGAAGAGGTTCTGCAGGAAGTTCGGAATGCGGTAGGCCGCGTTGAACGCGTCGGCGGAATCGGACAGCCCGAAGTAGTACGCGAAGACGCGCGCGCGGATGAAGCCCGCGATCCGGCTGATGAGGATGCCGGCCGCGACCAAGACGGCGCGGTTCACCGCACCGCGGATACCTGCGTCCGCTCCCCTGCCCTACGCGTCGTCATCGTCGGCCGCCGCTTCGCCAAGCGTGCCGCTGGCTTTCTGCATCAGGTAGGTCTTGATGAAGCCGTCGATGTCGCCATCGAGCACGCGGTTCGGATCGCTGACCGTTTCCTTTGTGCGATGGTCCTTCACCAACTGGTACGGATGGAGGACGTAGCTACGGATCTGGCTGCCGAACGCGATCTGCTGCTTCTCGCCGGCAATTGAATCGAGCTTTGCCTGCTGCGCCTTCATCTTGAGGTCGTAGAGGCGCGCACGCAGCACCTTCATCGCCGACGCGCGGTTCTTGTGCTGCGACCGTTCGTTCTGGCACGACACGACGATGCCGGATGGCAGGTGCGTGATGCGGATCGCGGAGTCGGTGACGTTGACGTGCTGGCCGCCGGCGCCGCTCGAGCGGTAGGTGTCGACCCGCAGGTCCTTCTCGTCGATCTCCACTTCCACATCGTCCGGCAGTTCCGGCCAGACGTAGACGGAGGCGAACGAGGTGTGCCGGCGCGCTGCCTGGTCGAACGGCGAGATGCGCACCAGGCGATGCACGCCCGCCTCGGCCGACAGCAGGCCGAAGGCATAGTCGCCCATCACGGTGAACGTCGCGCTCTTCAGCCCCGCTTCTTCCGCCGGTTGGTAATCGATCAGTTCGCGCTTGAAGCCGCGCCGCTCGGTCCACCGCAGGTACATGCGGAGCAGCATCTCGGCCCAGTCCTGCGACTCGGTGCCGCCGGCGCCAGGATGGATGGTGATGATGGCGTTCCTGCGATCGTGCTCCCCGCCGAGCATCTTCTTGATCTCGCCGGCCTGGACGTCCTGGTCGAACGCGTCGAGCCCTTGGGACAACTCTGCGTCGACCGGTTCGCCAGCGGCCAGCCAGTCGGTGAGCACCGACAGGTCTTCGTCCTGCTTGCGCAGCGAGATGATGAGATCGCGCTCCTGCTCGATGCCCTTGCGGCGCTGCAGGATCTTCTGGGCTTCGACCTGGTCCTTCCAGAATTCTGGAGCGGAGGCCTTGGCTTCTATGCGGGTGAGTTCTTCATCAGGTTTGGCGGCCTCAAAGATAGCTACGCAGATCGGCAGCCCGGCGGCTGAGATCCTCGTAGCGTCTCCGGAGTTCGTCGGGGTTGGCCATGCGGCTATTCTACACGCCGCCGCCGAACGAGCAGCAGCACGCAGAGCGTCAGCAGGGTCGAGGCGTAGGCGAACACGTCGCCGATGCGCGAGTAGATGGTGCGCGCGCGCACGAAGCGGGCTTCGCCGACGACGATCGCCGGCTCGTAGAGCGCCGTGCGGGCGCGCACGCGGCCATACGGATCGACGATGCCGCTGAAGCCGGTGTTGGCGGCACGCACCAGATAGCGGCCATTCTCGATGGCACGCATCGACGCCTGCTCGAAGTGCTGGTAGGGCGCCGAGGTGCGCCCGAACCACGCATCGTTGGTGATGGTGGTGAGCAGGTCCGCTCCGCCGGCCGCCATCTGCCGCACCAGGCCGGGATAGACCACCTCGTAGCAGATCGACGTGCTGATGAAGTGGCCGCGGACCGGCAGCAGCACGGCGGCGTCGCCAGCTGAGAAGTCGGACACCGCTTCCACCAGCGGCCCGGCAAAGAACAGCAGCGCCTTCAGCGGCACGTACTCGCCGAACGGCACGAGGTGCATCTTGCGGTAGATGGCGCCGGTCACGCCGTCGGGGCGGACGAGAAACGCCGAGTTGTAGTACTTCGTCTGCGGCGTCGAGCGATCGATCTGATCGCTGCCAATAAGGATCGGCGTCTTCGTCTCGCGGGCGATCGCACGCACCTGCTCCGCACCGGGCCGATCCTCCTCGAAATAGAACGGGGTGGACGACTCGGGCCACAGCACCAGCTGCGCGCCGTCCGTGATGGCACGACGCGTCATGTCGAGATACTCGCGGAAGATGCCGGAGGCCCGTCGCTCGTCCCACTTGTCGGCCTGGTCGACGTTGCCCTGGATGAGCCCGACGGTGATCGGCTCGCCCTCGCGGGTGAGCGCGTTGTCGCGCATGCGCGCCGAACCCCACACACCGACGGCGACCACCACCCCGATGGTGACCACGAGCGGACGATACGCCGCCATCCCTGGCGTTCGCCTCACCACGCCTGAACGCGGCGGCAGGTTGCGTGCGGCCGCGTACGCCAGTGCGGCGCTGACACTGGCCACCAGCCCCGAGAGACCGTAAATCCCCAGCACCGATGCGAGCTGCGCCACCGGCAGCACGGTCGTCTGGCTGTAGCCGAGGAGTACCCACGGAAAGCCGGTCATGATGTGCGAGCGGCCGAGTTCGGTGGCGACCCACACGAACGGCGCGACGGCCAGGCTGCGCGGGCCGAGCGCCGACGCGAAGCGGCTCATCACCATGGCGAACAGCGCCGGATAGAGCGCGAGGTAGGCGATGAGCAGCGCGTTCACCAGGCCAGCGACGACAGGCGCCAGCCCGCCGTACACGGTCATGACGCGCGTAATCCAGTAGAGCGTGCCGGTGAAGTAGACGATGCCGGTGATAAGACCGAGCGTGAACGCCTGGCGAACGGTACTGCGCTGCAGCGCGAGCAGCAGCGGCGCCAGCGCCGCCCAGGCAAATGCCGGGTGGCCAAAGCTGGGAAAGCTGAAGGCGAGGAGGAGGCCGGAGGTGGCGGCGAGCGCGAACGGCACGACGCGCGGTGAACTCAGCGAGTGACCCAGGGCTTCAGCTTCTCTTCCTTTTGCAGCCTATTGGCCATCGCCTGCGCCTCACGGCGCGTCTTGTAGGAGCCAATGCGCACGCGGAACAGCTTCTGGCTGCCCTTCGGCGCTGCGACGTAGACGTCGTAGCCCTTGCCGGAGAGGCGTTTCACGATCGGGTCGGCTTCGCTGCTGGCCTTCACCGCGGCCACCTGCACGGCGTAGCCGGTGCGGACGGGAGCGGCGGCTGCCGTGGTCGGCGCGGTGTTCGGAGGCGTGACCGGCGCGGCCTTTGGGGCGGCGGCCGCGACGGCCGGGGCCGGGGCCGGGGCCACGGACGCAGGAGCCAACACAGGCTTCACGTCGGCCGGCTTCGTCGCGGACGTCGGATTTCGGGCGGTCTCCTTGAACGACTCTTCGGGTGCCGGCTCTTCAGCGGCTTCGGCCGGC
>Ga0114970_10000225_pt1 | contig 39983 bp, 37 predicted proteins | sample M_140205_XF_Meta_FD_87030 | JGI IMG/M metagenome (GOLD analysis project Ga0114970, IMG submission 87030) | Freshwater microbial communities from Lake Montjoie, Canada to study carbon cycling - M_140205_XF_MetaG | ecosystem: Environmental > Aquatic > Freshwater > Lake | place: Lake Montjoie... | reverse complement strand
TCTTTTGTTTCTTCTTCTTCTTTTTCTGGTTCTTCTTCTACCGGTTCTTTTGGTTCTTCTTCTACTGATTTTTCTTTTGTTTCTTCTTTTTCTTCTTTTTCTTCTTTTTCTTCTTTTTCTTTTGTTTCTTTTAATTCATCATTTACTTTATTAATTATAGTTTTTATTTTATTTGTAATTATTTTTTTAATATATAATTTTTGTTTTTCATTAAATACTTCTTCATCTGATTCTTCTTCTAGTTCTTTTTTATCTTTTTGTTCTTCTTCGTCTTCTTCCTCTTGTTCTTCTTGTTCTTCTTCCTCTTGTTCTTCCTCTTGTTCTTCTTCCTGTTCTTCCTCTTGTTCTTCTTCTTGTTCTTCTTCTTGTTCTTCTTCTTGTTCTTCTTCTTGTACTTGTTGAACTTCTTTATTACGTACATGTATTTCATTATACATATTATTTGGTAATAATAATAAACAAATTGATAAAAATATTAAATATATAACAATATAAATTATTACAATTGCAGGAAAAACCATTTTTTAAAAAGTATTTATATAATATTCTAAAGATTACCTTAAATCAAAATTGAATTATAGTTTAATATATTTTAAATTTTTATTAGTAATTAAAGATCCTGATTCATTCGGAAATATATATTTTTCAGATGATAATGTATTATTATCTGAATCTGGTTGATATCTATATATTAATACACCTCCTTTTTCTTTACGCGAACTAAAACGTAAACGTACGCTTCTTCTAAATTCAATTGATTCTCCCATACATTCTGCTTGAAATTCTCGAAAAGGTGAATTATCTAATACTGTTAATTTATTTTTTGTTAAATATGTATTTTTTGCATCTAATAAATTACCAATTCTATTTTCATATTCTTTTATCTCTAATTTAAATACCATATTATGATTATAATAAATCAAATAATTTAATAAAATTAATGTAAAATTACCAATATTTATTTTTGTATTATAACGTTCAATTTCTTTGTATTGATAACATTTATATTTATTTTGATACATTGTTACTATTGGTTCATTTTTATAAAATAATATTATACGTCTATTCCAGAATTGAAAAAATATATTATATTCTTCTACTTTAATATTTTCACGAAAACTAGAATCTAATTCGGCAATAATATCTAAAAATGTATTATAAATTAAATTAGAATTTTTTTCAATATTAGGTACTATTATTCCAATATGAGATTCAATTTGATTTTTATTATTAGAACAATTCATATAATAATTATATGCTGGATCATCAACAAATATAATATTTGGTATATTTGAAATTTTAGGTACAAGTTTATTTAAAATATGCGTATGTTTTGTATTTTCTTTAATTTCACCTTTTGTTGGATTAAATGTTGCTACTTTTAATAATAAATTTGTACGTGTAAATGTTTTTTCTAATACAAAATAACTTGTTAATGGATCTGAATATACTCGTAATCGATCAACTAACATAAAAACTGGATTAATTAATCTATAACCATTAACACGAATAGTAGGTAAACTATTATATATTATTCTTGGTACATATGTAATATCACAATATTTATCAAAATTTACAAAAATAGTAAATGTTCCTGGATGATCGGCTTCTTTACCTTCTATATATTTATATTTATTTTTATGTAATATATCACACATACTTATTATATCTAATATTGGATCAACTGAATATATTTCAATATCGTTTTTTGTATATTCATCATATATAACATCAGTTGGTGATTTATCTTTTAACATTTCATTTAATGCTAAACTTCCATATACAATTCTATTATTTTTTTTAATATAATCTGATATTGTTTTAAATACAGCTCTATATTCAAGTATTGTAGGTTCTAATACCTTTTTTGCATTAATATCGGCAAATGTTACAATTTCTTTCATTTTTTCAGTAACAATTTGAATATCTTCACTTCTATATAAATTAATTTTATTTGCCATTAAATTTGAAAAAGAAATATTTTCAGATAAACAAATATAAATATATATAGAAAAATGGCAGAAACAAATATTACAATTGATAAATCATACTATGAAAAATTAGAAACAATATACACTCCAGATGAAACAAAACAAATCATAAATAAATTTATTGATAATCAAAAAAATTATTGTAAATATTTTATGCCAAATTTGACTAATAATTTACATAGTTTAATTATTACATTAATTAATAATTTATATCAAGATAATCAACTAAATCATATTGATTATAATACAATTGATGAATATTTAAATCAAACACCTCAAGAAAGATGTCCTGATGCATGGATTGATATTATTAAAAAAACAGAATTTATTGAAGATAAGAAAAATAATATTTATACTACAGATATTTATGAATGTTATAGATGTCATAATAGAAGGTGTACTATTGAAATTATTCAAACACGTAGTGCGGATGAACCTGCAACTACATTTGTAAATTGTATTGTATGTGGAAATCACTGGGCTAGTTAATTTAGATTATAATAATATAAAAAAATAATATTATAATCTTCACTTATATAAACCATAAGTTTAATAAGGAATGATATATCCCAGCGAAGATATAATATCTGATATTAAATTATGTTCAAATGGAGCGCAATAATTCGTATAATTAATATGTGCTTTATTTAATAATACAAATGGATTTGTATAATATAATTGAACTGATCGAATATTCATGTTATGTGCATTATACATATGTAACCATTTTGGAGTATTTTTAATAAATTCTACAATTTTAATTAATTCTTTTTTATTTAATATAATTGAATACCCTCGAAAAATATACTTTAATATAATATCAAAAGGACTTCTTACTCCTGCAAAATATTTATAATCAATACATTTATTAGTTAGTAATGCAGATATTGCAGAAGGTAATAAATATACTTGACTACCATCATAATAACCTCTAACACATGGTAGATGAAATCTAGATACAGTAGCCATAAAAGTAAATTTAATTTTAAATACCTCTAAACTTCGTCTCATATATGGTGATGAAATATGATATTTAATATTTTCAGTATATGTTGGATTACTATTATAATTCATATTATTATCGAATCTTTCTGTATTATATACATAATATTTGAAATTATCAATTGAAACAATTTCATTTATTTTCTCATATTTTATATCATCAATCTTAATTTCTTTTGTTTTCATATTAATATATATTGCATATGCTTCATCATCTGTAATCTTTCCATTATATTTTTCATTTACATATTTTTTTGTTAAATGTAATGCGACTGTTTTAATAGGAATACAAGTAACTAATGAATCTTCCATCGGAAATGCTTCTTTAATATTATCTGAAATAACTGATACTAAATACATTACTTTATCAATAAATGATTTATAATCAGGTAAATCACACATAACATCAATATCAGAATTCTCATAATAAGTATTAAAAAATTCATTTGTTGTAAATCCTCCATCAATTTCTAATGGATCATATTTACGACAAGCAGCAGCGATAACACTACCTGATATAGCTAAATTTTTCCAATCAAGATTTTGAAAAATATCTATATTATAATTTGTAACAAATATTTTCAATCTATTTTTAAATTCTTCTATATTTGATAATTGAATAGTTTTCTTTGAATTACTACGATAACCACCAAACATATGAATAAAATTTGATTCAACCATTAATGGTATATACATATTCATAGTTGTATTCGTTATTGGCAATTTTGATGCTTCTTCTAATGTAAATATACATCTATCTTCTTTTTTAATAAACGATTTTAAAATACCTTCTTCTAAATACATCATTAACCATGCATATGAAAAAGATTTTTTAAATATGTTTATATTATTTTGAATGTATTTTAATATATTTTCATTTTTTAAAATACATTGTGTATATTTCTTAGAAATTAAACAACAATTAATTATTGTATCAGTATTTAATTTTAAATTAGTATAAAACATATTATCTAGAATCAATAAATTATAAATTGCCTTATCAATTGATATATTTTTATAATCATCAATATAATATAATTTAAATTTATGTGTTTTAACACCTGAACTAGCATCAACATACGAATATTTATTCATATCATTTTGTAAATAATTATTACATTTATATTCTAATTCTTTTTGAAGACTTATGTTTATTTCTTTTGCATCACTAAAATTAATATCTCTTTTAAGCCAATCAGATGTAATATTTAATTGACATTTATTTATATTTGACCAATATAATACATCTTTACTTGTACGAATATGAAACATTAAATCATTAAATTTATCTGAATTTATTTTTTGTGACAATGAATCTTTATAATCAAATAAATATGTATTCATATCTTTAATACCATCTTTAATAAACATCTCAATTTTATTATAAAACCATTCCCAATCGTGATTTGGTAATAATAAAATTGCTTCATTTAAATTATATACGATTGATTCATTTTCTAATGTTTTTCCATCAAATTTAAACAACAATAAATCATCTTCTTTTACATCAAATAATATAAAATTATTTTGAAAATTAGTAATCATTTTAATTACATAAATTGGTATTGATGTCATTTTATAATTTTGATTTATATTTTCAAAATACTCATATGATGAAATATCTTTCGAAAAAATAGATGGTTCATGAATTTTTTCCAAAGTAATAACTAAACATCTATTATAGTTAGTTAAATTATCATTAACAATGGTGAATGGGTATAATGGATTTTTCATTTTATGTAACTACTTGTATATCACTATTTATTATATATAAAAGAAATAATTATCAATTTTTATACAACATATGTTATCATATCATTATTCTGCTCAATATAATACCGTGCTTTTAAACTTTCAATACGTTGATAAAATATTGTACGAACATATTCATCTTTTAAAAATTCTTGAATTTTTCTTTCTAATTCAATAATATTAATTTTAGACGCTAATTTAGTTTCATTAACAATTCTAGAATCTATTGTTAATATAATATCTGTAAAATTCGAATATTTTAAACTTATAGTATTAGTTAATCCACTCATATCAAATTCATCACATAATACTTCTCCAAAAGGTTGTACATATTTATAATAGACATTTGTATCTTTTACATAATCAACAACTAAATTATTCACTTGTAATATTTTAATATATTTTATAATATCTTGAATATTCATAATATTCATTAATTCATTAATTGTTTTGTCTCCATCATTTAAATGTAATAATATAGAACCAAGTAATAATGAACATTTAATACTTCCATATGATGTATTAAATGTTATTTTTGAATTGATATTATCATGTTCAATACTTTGTAATTTTGATCGTTTTTTAATATATTTATCTAAACCAGTTATATAATTTTGAATTGTACAATGATGTTTTATTTCTTGAATATTCGATTTTTCAATTGTATTTACTAATGTAACATTTACTTTATTCATTGGTAATTTATTTACATTAACTTTTTGTAAATCATCATTAATATTATTACTATATTTAATATTATTGATAATACGAATATATTTACTAAATATAGATAATTTATTTATATCCAAATCATTAATATGCCATATTTCTTCTTCATCTTCTAATATTTTCATATTTGATTGTTTTTTCATACGAATTAATAACCAATGATTATAATATTCTAAAAATTTAGATATATCTTTATCATTCATATAATAGATGATAGACAATATTGTTTTTGCTTGAATCATATTATTATTTATCAAACATGTATGTATTGATTTTACAATATATTCTAATTGTTCATTGGTAAAATTTGGTATTTTAATTACATCATTAATTAATGGTCCTCCTATAATATTTTTAGTAAAATCATATGCTAATTTACTATCTAATATAATTTTTCCTAATTTATATATTTCATATGCCATAATCATATTATCTAATGGTAAATAATTAATAAATATTTTTACTGATTCTAATTTTAATTCAATATTTTTTATAAAAATATTGATACTAGTTCGTTTAAAATTAGAAAATGTTGGATATTTGTGTAAAAAATATGCAAATAATATATCATTACTCATCAATTCTAAACAATTTGTATTTATATATTCTTCCATAAAAGATAATCCATATTTAGTATCAATTATATTACATGCAGTAATATATTTAATTATGTATTCATGTATATTTATTTTGTTTGTTGTATTTTCAAATAATTTATTTGATATAAGTAAAAAACCTATGTTTTTTAATATATCTGACATTATTTCACATTTTTCATTATATTCATTTTTATTTAATGATTTATAAAATCCAATATTATTATCATTGATATTTAAAATTAAAAATAATTGTTCTTCATGAGTTAATAATAGAAATGCTTTTTGAATTGATTGTATAAAAGATTTTTTTTTTATAAACAATATTTGATTATTTGATTGTACATTATTAATCATTTCAATAATTGTATTCAATTTGCTAATTTCTCCTGTTAACACAGTTTCTGATAAATATCTTCGAATAATTTCAATTAAATTATCCGAAAAATCAATTTCATCTATAATCACTTTTTTTAATATTGGGTTTTCGATTGTTCCTTCTAAATATTTATCTATATATGCATTAATGTTATCTAATATTGTTATCATTTTTGATGTTTTATATATTAATTTGATACTCTATTAGATTAAATTAAATTCAATTTCTGTACAATTACAAATATACTTACTAATATTAATCCTCTTAATAATATACCTAAATATCCTGGATAATTTTCCGCATCTACTGTATATGGTATTTTATTTAAAATTTTATTAACTTGAGGTGTTAAAATAATACTAAATAATAATAATAATACTAATGGTTCTCTAATCATATATATCATATTTTTTGTACTATCCATACATTTATCTGATCCTGAAAATAATTCTGAATTTGATTTATTTACTTGTTGCATATGTTCATGCACTTGTTTTTGTTGTTGTCTTTGTTGTAACTGTGCTAATAATTCTGGTGGCATTTGTTGTTGCGCCATTTGTTGTTGTGCCATTTGTTGTTGTGCCATTTGTTGTTGCGCTAATTGTTGTTGCATTTGTTGTTGTGCCATTTGTTGCTGCAATTGATTGTGTATTTGTTGTTGCATTTGTTGTTCCATTTGTTGTTGCATTTGATGTTGCATTTGTGGATGCATCTGTTGCATCTGTGGTTGCATTTGTTGATACATCTGTGGTTGCATTTGTTGCTGCATTTGTGATAGTATATGGGCTGGAATTTCTTGCATATCTTGTTCTTGAATATTTTTATTCATATCTATATTTTTATTTTCAAAAATATCATTTTCTTTTTTATCATTTGATTCTTTATTTAATAATCGTGTGATATCATTTAATATATCCTCTTTTAATCCTTCTTTTGACATATATATATTATATTAATTTATATATATATATTAACCGCATTAATAATAATTTTTTATTTTATTATAAAAATCTGTAAATGTTATATATGGATTATTGCTGCGTACTTCTTTATTCGCATTATTATATGCATTCGTTATATCAAGTAATTCTCCTTCGTCCGGTACATTACTTACAATATTTATAAATTCTTTCATCATATCAATATCCAATGATAAACATTTACGTTCTGAATATATTTTAGATGTAATATACGCTTCACTTATTTTTTTATTCAAAAATAAACTAATATTTTGTAAATAAGATGATGTTTTTTCTATATATTCATTTTTCTCAGCAGATTTATACCATATTCTAAACGGTATACCAAATATATTGATATCATAATATTCAGCTGGTAGTTCTACTATATTACCTGTATTTTCTTGTATTTTATATTTATTATCATACGTAATTTCTGTTATTTTATCTGTTATATGATAACCAGTGTGATAAAATAAATCTTTTATAATATATATTATATTATCCATTACTAAATCATCTTCAATATAATTATATTTATCATTTTCATCTATATTTATTTTAATTTTTACTATTAATACTTTCCCTTTTATTGGCTTTCTTTTATAATTAATAATTGATCCAATGTAATTTTCTTCAGTATCATTATAACCATAAATTATTTGATATATATGAGTACGTGTATATAAACAATCAAGTGTATCAAGATCATATTTTTCTTGTTTTAATTCTGAATTAAAATAATCATTTATCGATGTTTGTAAATTATCTGTTTTAATAAAATTTATTAATTTAATTATTTTTTCTAATTCAAGCCATATTGAATTTTCAAAATCATCAAATTTATTTAAATCAATACTTGCTATATGAAACATATGATATATTCATATATTATAAGTTTAAGTTGTTTTATTATTTACCCAATTTTTCATTAATATTACACCATCTATTGTTCTTTCAGGATGATATTGAACTAATATAGCATTTTTATAAAATATCATCATACTTTCTCCTCTATAACTTGCTACTTCTTTAAATAATTCTGTATTAGAATTTGCTGTTACATCATTTATAATAATTGGATTTTGTGATATAGATTTAATATACCATTGATGATTTCGTCGTACTTTTAATGGTTCTTTTAATCCATAAAATAAATATTCTTTATTTAATTCTTTTACTAATTTCATATTTATTTTTAATTTAAAATCTTCATTTTTATTTGTATATCTTCTTTTTATTGGATAATTAAATTGAAATAATGTAGATTCCATTGAATAACATATCATTAAAAATTCTTTATTAGGTATATCAAATATTTCAATTGGTATTTGTGGTGAATCATTCATTATTACTGTATCATTCGAACCACTAAATATCCAATATTTTATCGGTGAATTTTTTATTATAATTAATATATCTATTGCTTTTGTAAAAAGAAATACTACAGGATTACAACCAATATATTGAATTGAATCAGGTAAATAATTATACATATGTTTTGGATCCATAAATATAATTCCAATATCCATATAATATATTTTATAATATATTATAAAAATTTATACAAATTTAATTTTCATATCTTTTAATTTATGTAATACATTCTCTATTTTAATACTTTTGATTATTTTAATCGGTTGTTCAGATACAAATTTAACATTATTATTTTCAACTGGTAAAAAATTTCTAGATGATACTACATATATATATGTACTGGTTTCTAATTTTTTTAATGATCCTTTAATTTGTTCTTTTATATATGCATAACCATCTGTATATCCACGATCAAGACCAGTTGTTAAACTAGATAATGCGATCCAATCTTCTGTAAATCCGTACACTTTCTTTTTTAATTGTATTGTTTTCTTATATTCTTCAGGTAAAACAATATATAACAAATCAGGTTTCTTTTCATGAATACCTTGTTGAAAATAATGAATAATTTTATCAAATGTGAATAAATTATATTTCATTTTTTGATACACAGATTGTAATTGCTCACGTGTATTTATTAAAAATTCTAAATTAATAAAATCTAATGGAAATTCACCATTCACAATATCATCATGATATTTTTTTAAATTAAATTTTATAATTTCTTGTGCATTTTCTTTAAAATTAACTTTTAAAAAAAAGTGTTGACTTGATGGGATAACAATTTTAGTTTTAGCATGTTTAATATTTAAAACTGAATTTGATTTATCACCAAGAAAACTTATAGAACCTGATGTTATATTACCTATAAAAATAATACCAAAATGTCGACTTGATTCATTATCTTTTATAATTTTTTTAATATATTCGTTTAAACGATCTTTCCATATTTCTGTTATTTCTACTTCTACTTTCTTTTTTGCAGTTGGTTTTAAATTTAATAAATCTTTAATTTTTGTTTGTATTTCTTTCATTTTATATATTTTTTCAGTTTCATCATCTAAATCATAAATTAAAAATATGTTTAATTTCTTTAATTTCATAATTAATTGATCTTTATACAAATCTGTAATTCCAGCAATATGATATATATTTGTATTTTTCTGCATAACTTATATTTATTTTTTATTTATAAATATTATGAAAGAATTAAATAATAGTTTCTTTAGTTCAATATTATTATTTGTCTTACTTGTTATACTATTACTTTATATTACTAAAAGAGAATATTTATCTGGTGCAGATGTAAACAGCATTGGTACTATATTAACACCAAATGCAATTGATTATACACCTGAACAACCTCCGACACCTTCAAATTGTCCAAAATGCGTTCAAACTACTTGTATGTGTCCAGCATGCCCTACCGCTAATGCAAATTCAACATATAATCGTGATTATCGTGTAATTACTGATCCATTGTATCCACCAGAACAACGATCAGATACAGGATATACAATGATACCACCTGATTATATAAATGGACAACAACAACCTGGTTCGAATTATAATGGTTATTTTAGATATCCAACAAGAGGCTATCCTCCACCATATCAACTAAAAGGATATTTAGTTGATAATAATGATCCTAAAAATATATTATCTCTTTTTGGTAGACCAAAATATGTAGGTAGTACTGAATTTGAATATTACGTTTCAAAAAGAGATATAAATAATAATGAAATAAAAATAGATATTTCAAATAAAAGAGAAATATATGACGGTGATACTATAACTATTGATAAACCAATATATGGTGGAACATATAAATATGTTGGATTAAAAATGGAAGATTTGATTCAACCACCATTATATTAAATTATTTCTTTTATAAAATATATATCATAATTATCATTTTCATCTTTTACTAATATATAAAATATATGTTTCATTAAATGTAACAATGCATTCATTAATACATTAAAAAAACGTTCATCTATTTGAATAAAACTTTGTATAAATGCACGATGTATCATCATAAAAACAGGCGAATTAATATTTTGACTTGGTTCTTGATCTAAAAAATATTTAAATATTTTTATTAAATTTATTTTAGATGCTTTAGATAATTCTGGATCACTCCAACTCCATTTTACATAAAATAATTCATTATTATCTCTTCTTTTTCCAATATACGATGCTTTTAATTTTATTGTATTTTTTGCATCTGGTATTTCAATTATATAATATGGATCTAAATCTGATATTGGAGGTGTTATACTAATATTTTTATCTTTATTAATTTTATTAATAATATCATTATGTTTATATTCTAAATATTCACTTTGTATTATTGCATCTGCGATAAAATCATCATTAAATTTGTTCATATAATATATTATTATTAAAAAATAATATATTATTTTTTTGAATTCTTTCTTGAATTTTTTTTTGAAGTTCTTCTATTTCTTATTTTTGGTTCAGTATCAACGATATTATACACAATTGGTTGTGATCTTTTAACTATAATTTTAGATGAATTAGAAGATAATTGATTATTAAATATTTGAGATATTGATAATATATTTTCGGCAGAAAATTCTCGTTGTACTACTTCTTTTTTACCTCCTTCATATATTGGGGGAAAACCTCCGTTATGATACATATTATATATGTATAAATTATATTGAATAAATTACATAAAATTTTGTAATAATATTATTATATATTTCATATTTAATTTTAATTGTATCTAAACTATTTGTTTTATTTGAAAATTCCATTATTTTTTCATCATATTGATTATATACAATTATATTTGTATTTGTAATATTTGCTAAAATATATAATTCATATTTATACATATTATCTTTATCTAATGCTTCATTTGCTACTAATTTTTCTTCAAAATTAGATATATTTTTAATATCAAAAAAACTATATAATTTTTGTTTATTATTTTCATTTATTAACCAATTTATTATTTTACCTTTCAATAAATTTATAATATCATTTTGTAATAAACATTCATATCCTAAATTTCTATATTCTGTATCTAATAATTTATTTTTTATCCAATAAAATCCATTTACAATACTTCTATATACACCATTTTCTTTCTTTACATATTGTTCTATATTTTTTCCAAATATTTTAGGTGGATGTACTTCATTTTCTACAATTGTTTTTAATAATTTTTTCTTACCAATTATAGGTACATTATTTTCACCATATATTTCTTTTAATATTCTATCTAATGTTAAATTACTTGTTTTAATTAATTTTTCATTTTCTTTTGTTGTAAAATAATCATATTTATATATATCTTGAACAGTATATGTATTTTTTCTTAATAATTCTTGTCTTTCTATTACATTAAAAAATATTTCATTACTTAATCTTTCTATAAATTGAACTAACATATCTTGAGTTAATTGTAATTGACATGTCTTACCAACTTTGGTACAATGATGATGAGTACATGTTTTATCTAATTTACATAATAATCGAAAATTTGTAATTTTATAATTATCTAATTTTGGTATTTTTGGTATAATAGTAACTATATTTTTAATATATTTTATTAATAATTCTCTTGTTTTCTTAATATTATAACTTAATACTTCATTTAATTCATCTTTTAATTTAATATTTTGATCTAAATATTCACTTAATTCTAATCTTAATCTTTGATAACTTTCTTCCATATATTCTACTTTATTCACTTTAATAATTCGATCATCAATAATTATATTATCTGGTCCTTTTAATATTTCTCTATCAACAATTTCATCATCTGATCTATTTACTAACATTATATTTTTTATTTTATACTCTTTTCCAAATTTTTTTATTTCGGATTCATCCATACGAACAGTAGTTATAGGAATTATTATATTTTCTTGAATATATAATCCAGATATTAAATACTTATCTTTTACTTTTTGACTATATGTTAAACCATGTATCATTGATAAATCATTATTTAAATCCAATTCTTGAATAAATTTAATTGTTGTTTGTATTGAATTAATATATTCATCATAACTTTTATATATTAGTATTTTATCTAAACATCCAGATGGATGTACAGGAAATAAAAATATATTTTTATTTTTTCCACTAATTAATAAAAATCGACATTTATATCTAGAATCAATTACTTGACCTACAATATTATGTTTTTGAAGTCTTAATGCAATTTCTTTACTATTAAAAAATACATTATCTGTTATATTATTTTGTAAACAATTTAGTTTATAATATTTATTTATTCTATTAATTATATTATTATCATCTATATCAAATTTAAATACTTTTTCTATATTTATATATTTTTCTTTTTTACTTTGATCTTTTTGTAAATTAAATATTGGAAAATATAATATATCATCTTTTATTACAAGTATATTTAATTTTATTTTATAATTATCATAATTTTCTATATTTTTACAAACTAATACATAATCATCATATTTTATCCATTCACCACTTTCATTAATACGTTTGTTTATTTTCTTTTCAAAAATATACGAATTTATATTATATTTATAACATATTAAATCATCTATAAATTCATGTGTTACATTTAAATTATTTAATACATATGCTTTAAACGTATCAATTGTACCAAATCGTAATTTAATTTCACCATTATTTAAACATGTAAATAATATATCATCAATATTTGTAAATAATTCATTTAATATTTCTTGATAATCTTTATCCAATATTGATGCAATTGCACTTATATATGGAATTTTTTGATTACTTACACCATATTTAAAGAAATATCCTGATTTTGATTGTATTAAATAATGATTTTTTATTAATTTATCATGTGACATTAATTTATTATAAAATATATCTAAATATTCAGGTAAAAAAGAAAATCTTCCTTCTTGAACTTTATTTGTTTCTTGTAAAATATAAATTTTATCTGTTTTAATATTTTTTAATTCACCTGTAGATTCCATTAATCCATTATTTGCACATTTTTCATTAATAACTTTCTTTTTATTATTTGTAGTATTAAATGAATCATTTTTAAAACAACATGGCATACATAATCCAGATGGATGTTTACTTTTTGTTAAATATCCAACATATGAATATTTATTATTTGTTTCTATATCACATGTATAATACAAATATTTATCACCAACTGGTATTTTAACTGATCGTAATACTACTTCTTTATTATTTATTTTAACCTTTTTTTCATAATTTTTTGTTGTTTGATTAAATACATATCCATTTTTAATTAAATCAATTTCATCTGTATGTTGTGTAGGTTGTCTTTTCTTAGTACCACTATTTTGACAATTTCTTGACCAATGATTTTGACCTTTTTCTGGTCGAAATCCTAAACGATCTTTATCTAATTTTGTAATTTTTTTAACAGTTCGTACATCTTCTTGAACATCTACTATTTCTTCTACTTTATTTCTTCTTTTTGCAATATTATTTAAATTTTTTAATACATTTAACATATCATTTCTGTCCTTATTTTTAATATGATATATATCAACATATATATATAATACAATGTTTATCAATCGTAATATTTCATTTAATTGTGTTTGTGATTTTGCTCCTGATATTCGTATTTTATAATTTTCTCTAGATTTACCTTGTATATCTACTTCTACTCCTGATGGTTTTGCTCGAGTAATATTTTCAAATTTCTTTAATATATTTCTTGATTTCTTTAATAACGAATATTTACTACGAACATCTTGTACTTTTTGTAAAGCAATTACATCTGTTAAATTATATTGACTACTAATTTCTTTTACAATTCCTTTTTCATCATATTCATAATTTTTTAGAAAATATTTAATTCTACGTTCAATATTCATTTCATTGTAATAATTTGATACACGTTTATAACGTAAATATGTACCGTATTTACCAAATTCTACTTCTTTTTTTACTTTATTTTTACTTTCACGTTTCTTAGGTTCTATTACAACAGAAATATATGGAAAAAATAAACGACATATATCTAATAAATTATTATGATTTATAATATAGGATTTATCACTGTTTGGAGCAATTGGTAATTGAAAACTTTGAATATTATTAATAAATGCAAATTTAAAATCTAACTGATTTGGTATATATATTTGAAAATATGTATTTTCTTCATTTATTTTTATAATTAAATCCTGTATATATTGAAATGTTTTATTAATATCTTCAAATGTAGCCATATCTTCTTCCTTCCATTGAGTTTTATATTCTAATCTACCGTATTCACTTAATTTAACTGATATATATTTGTTCTGCGCTCCACCTTTAATATCTACCTTAATTTTAAAACTAATACCATATGGATTGGATTCTAACCATTTTGATTGAATTGATTCTCTATCATATTCAGGTGATATAGTTCTAAATTTATGCCAGCCTGCTGCATCAGGTGGTTGATATTGAATATATGGATAATTTTCAGATAATGTAAAATTTTCAAAAATACGATGTAAATCAAATTTTAATAGACTTGCACTTGTTGTTTCTTTTTCAAAGTTTAAATTAATTCCATTTAATTTTGTAAGAAATAATGTTACATGTGTTGTTGTTTGTGTTATAAAATTATATTTAAAATATGTTTCATATTTACTTTTATTTTCATATTCATTTTCAATATAAGTCATTACTTGATTTTCTAATGATAAGTCATTATCAATAGTAGTAATTACTTGTCGTATTTTTTTAAGTTCATTTGCATAATTACCATTTAAATAATCAATAATATTTATAAAATCAAGTAAAGCTTCTGTAAAATATATTTTAACATAAAAATCAATTAAATTTTTTTGTATTTCTGCTGACGGTTTATAATTTTTACCTAATTCAGTATATATATCTGTAAAATATATTTCATTATTTGGTATATAATCAATATAATCATTTAATATCATATTACTTGTATCTTCAGTATGAATACGTGATCCATAACGATTCATTCTTTCTTTTACTACACCAATATGTCCTTTTAATATTTCATAATCATGAAAGTTATCTGATGGTATTGTATCTATTTGTAATAAATTATTTTGTCTTAACCAATTTCTACCTAACATTAATTCGCTATTTTTTACATTATTTTTATTATCTTGCAATGATGTGTCATTATATATATATTTTGACCATGTATATATTCTAGATGGTATAAAATATGGTGTTGTTGATTCAAATTTCTTATTCTTTTCAATTGTTATACATATCTTTTTTTTCATGTTAAGAATAGTATCATCTAAATATATAAATTGAGAATATATATATGTTTTTTCATATATATCATATATATTTGCATTATAATTATTCAGATCATTTGTTTGATCAAATATTATATTTTTTTCTTTTCTTATTTTTGATTTATTTACATCCTCTTCTAATAATTGATCTAATTTTTTTTTTGTTTTTTCTGCTTCAATATCAATATCTTCATTAATCATATGCATTTCTTCTAAATCATTCACATCAAAATCTTCTACTTGTTCTAATTCTACTTCAGGTTCTGCTTCAGGTTCTGCTTCTTGTTCTTCTTCTAGTTCGCTTTCTACATCTGTCTCTTCACTATTATCTGTCTCTTCGCTATTATCTATTTCTTCATCTGTATCATCATTACCACCAGATTGAACTTTTTCATCAATAAATTGTTTTTTTAGTCTATCTATTTTTAATTTACCACTATATGAATAAATTAAATTGGTTTTTTTAGATGTATTCAAATGTTTATCTATCCATTCTTGACCCATTTTTTTTATAACTTTATCCTTTTGATTCATTGATTTAAAATTTTGTTTACTATGATTAATATGTTCTGATAAAAATAAATTTTCATACCAATACATATCATAATATTCTTCTAATATATTAATTTCATCTTGTGATAATTCTAATAATGTATCTATTAAATTTAAACTTTTTATTTTTATTATAATTCTTCGAATACTATTTGGTACATTACCTAAAAAAATATAATAGTTATATTGAAATTTTCTATTATCATTCCGATATCTATATATAATTTTAAAAGGTTTATTTAATTTATAAGTTAATTCCTTACTCATGATTAATAATTAGAAATAATTCAATAATATTTCTAATTAATTTAAAATTGGTAATTTAATACATTGGTATATATCTGAATACCGCAATATTCTTCTGGATTAGTATTATAATCAACCATAGTATACATATTATTATTTTTTGCTGTTTCTAAAATATATTTATTTAATTCAAAAAATAATTTTGTATGACCAACTTCAGGACATCCAATATGTGCAATTTCATGTACTGCTACATATAATACTTTATTATAATCATAAAATTCATGTGTTTCTTTATTTCTTAAACAAAAAACTAATTCCTCACCTTTATTTACACTGTAACTTGTATATGGACTATCTTTTTCTACTTCTCGAATAAATACTGTATTTAATCTTCTTACTATAATACTAATATATTCTTCAAAATCTGAATTTTTATCATCTTTCGCTCTCTCTAATGATTTTTGAGCAATTTTATCTAAATCATTTTTTAATCTTTTCAAAAAATCTATAGCTTGAGATTTATTTTCATGATCTTGCACTAAATATATTTGTCCTTCAAATTCAGCATGTACTAGACCAGATGTTTTAATTGAATATAGTAAATATATAATTATAATTATTAAAATACCAACTAATATTTCTTGCGTCATATAAATATATTAGTTTTTTTATTTTTGTTTAAATTAATTTAATAATTTAAAAATAATTTCTAAACAAAATTATATCATGGGTAATGCAACATCAGTAAATAATAATGTACAAGAAACAGAAATATTGTCTAAAATTCAAAATATATTAGGCGGTTCTGATACTGAAACAATGGTTTCAAATTTGTTAGCAGTGTCAGGAGATACTGATAATTTAGATGCAATTGATAAAAATCAAGTATTTGAAACTACATCTGAAGAAAATATGTTTACACAAACTGAAGATTTAGTACCAATTGTAAAATATTCTAGAGATGAAGATTCTAACTCATTTACAGGAGGTAATAATGAATCAATTAATTTTTCTTTACAAAAATTACATCAATTATTACAAGAAACTGAAATTAATATTACATCAAATATGGAATTAAATGGCGGTAATCCATTTAATAAATTACGTCAATTATTTGAACAAACTGAAAATGAATATTCTAATTCATTAACTGATGAACATACTGTATATATGAATAAATTAAGTAACTTACTTGGACAAGATGAAACTGAATACAATAATTTTTTAACTGGTGGTTCTGATCAAAATATGAATAAATTACGTCAATTATTAGAACAAACTGAAACTGAATACAATAATTTATCAAACGTAATTAATTTTAAAGGCGGTGCATTAGAAGATGTATCTTTATTTAATGGTGGTAATATGACTATTAATGAAAATCACGAAGAAGAACAAGAAGAATTAAAAAAAGAAGAATTAAAAAAAGAAGAAGAGCAAAAAGAACAAGATGATGATGACACTGATCAATCAGGTGGATCAAGCCAAAAATTAGATAGCGAATTAGTAGAAATTTTAAAATCATTAAAACAAAATAAAGAAAATGAGAATCCTAAAGGAGGTAAATCCCGAAAAACATCTAAAAAATCTAAAACATCTAAGAAATCGAAATCATCTAAAAAATCAAAAAAATCTAGACGAGAAATACCTGCTACAACAGAATATAATACAGAAACTACTTACATGAATAATGATGACACAGATGCTAGTGACCAATCGGAAGATTATTTAACATCTACATCATCTATTAATACATCGGATATTAATATTAAACATTACAAAAATTAAAAATATTTTAAACATACAATCCTAGTTACATCGATTGATAATTTAGCATTATTTATACTTGTCAATGTCGTTGTCAAAATACGTACATTATATTCTGCAGATTTTACAGCATTTTGTAAATCTATATTTTCTTGATTATTATCTAATTCTTTATTTAATGTATCTAAAAGTGTACATGCAGTTATTAAATTTGTATTAATAATGTTAATTGCAGTATCAATTGACATTTTTATTTATATAAATATTATTTGTAATATTTATATATTTTTTCAATTTTTATAAATTAAACTAACCATCTATCTAATGATGGTGTTTTCATAAATGGTTTACCTGCTTTCTTACATTTCTCTTCTTCTAATAAATCATCAAATAATTTTGTTGCATCCTCTGGTTTATCAGTTACAAGTTCTAAAAACTGTATAGCTGGATTCATAATCTGATTTGTAATATAAAACATATAATCTATTTTTAAATTGTTCGCTTCAATATAATCTGGATGTTCTATTTTATCTCCTTGCAATAATTTATGTCCTTTTAGTTTTGGTACTTCTATATATGCAAATGGAACTCGATCATTCATTTGTGGTATATTTGCGCGTTTTTCTTTAATCATTTTCTGAGCTAACATAACATGCGCAATATTTACAAATTCTTGTTCTTTCCCATCTGCAGTTAATACTGGATTACCTTTTGTATCTTTTCTAACTGCTGTTTTATATTTTTTAATATCTTTTAATGTTTTAGATGTTACAAAATCTTTAATTGGATATTTTCCTTTGAATATATCTTTAATAGCTTTTGTAGTAAATTTAATTGTTTTTGTACAATCAATTTCATTCATCATAATATCTACCATACCACCAATTACTTTTTTTACAATCTGTGCATTATCTCTTCTTTTTAATACAATTCCCATTGATGTTTGCGTAAATTCTATATCATCTTCAGTATACTTATTACCAACATATCTCTTCTTTGCAAATATCGCAAATGGAAAAAATGTTTTCTCATACGATAATTCATGTGGAAATCGTAATCTAGATTGAATTAATTTACTAACTAATATACCTAATTCAATGGCAGGTAATAATGCCTCTTTTGTATGTAGAATTGTATTATCTTCTTTTTTTGATATGACAAAATCATTGAATATAGAATCGGTATCTCCGTACACCACTTTTGGTGAGATATTATAATTATCTAAAATTTTTGTAACAATTGTAACTATTTTAGAAACTTCTTTTTCATCATCAGCTAATGTTTTACCTGCTTTATTTTTTAAAGCTGTTAGGAAAAATTCATGTAATACTTCTTTATTATTTTTATTCTCATATATATACGTTAATACATTTTTTAAATCTTGTTCTACAAAATTTTTTGCTATCATAATCTGTGCTCGACCAACTGCTGTTGTTGATGCAGCTAATTTTACATTACAAATTGGACTTGTACCAGCACCAATTTGACCATATAATGAATTTGCAGTAATTTTTAATGCAAGTTGTCTGCCATTATAAACCGCTTTCATAAATACATCTGTTTCAGCTTCTTCTAATTTTCGTACTTGTTTTCTTTCTGTTAACAAATCATTCAAAATCTCTGGAATTACACCAAATTCACCTTCTTTTTTGGCATATTTACAAACAACTTCTTCTTTTGTACCATCTGCTTTTTCTTGATCAAATTTAACAATATTATATGTATAGTCTGGTAAATTCTCATATTCAGATTCATCTACATACATCTCATGAGATATATTTTCAGCAATCATTGAACTAGGATACAGACTTGAATAATCATTTACTGAAATTGGTACTCGATGAAATTTAGGTTCAGGTGTTAATACAATAGCACCTTCAAAACTAGGTTCATCTTCATCATCTTCTGCTTTATGCATTCTTGGTAATACTTTAATTAAGAATCCCTTTTTTCTACATTTCTTTGCTACCAAACTAAATGATTTAACACCTTGACCTCGTAAGAAAATCCATTGCATAGGTACGCTTGAAATACTTGCCATTTCCATATTTTCTGGTACTTTGTTAAGTTTCAATAACAATTTAATTGGTAATACACAATCCTGAATACAATACTTAGCTACAATTGCAATTTCTTTCGGATCACCATTTTTATAATATTCAAACATCTGTCTTGCAGATACATCATCTTTTACTATACCTGCATAATAATATCGATGTTGGTTCATATGATTAGTAATAGTTTCATTATCTAAGATGAAACTTAAATTACCACGAATTTCAATATATTCATTCGTCATATTAATAATTTTTAACTTTTCACTAATTATATCATCTTCTTCTGCTATCTTGATAAAATTACCTACTTTAAAATCACCTTTCTTTTTTAAATATATTTTAGTAGTATCTCCTGATATATCTATCTTTTTAATAATTTCTCTCATGAAATATTCAGCAACAGAATCTAATTTATAACTATTTAATTTATAATCTTTTTGAATTAACTTCATCAAATCAATTTGAACTCTGCCAATCATATGATAATAATGCATAACATTATCACCTAATGCTGCAGATGATAATTTTACATTTTCTTTGAATTCAGTTCTAGAACCTAATCGACTAATAAAACCAAAATCGCCTTTATCAATTCTGTTTATTCTTGCTCGACCTGCTATATATTTTTCATCAAAACCATATATATTATAACCAGTCATAATATCTGGATCTTCTTCTTGTATAATTCGCTGAAATTCTAACAATACATCTTTTTCATTATCAAATGATAATACTGTTACATCATCTATTGGATCACAATCTTTTAATGTGATAATATACTTTTTCATATTCTCTTCTCCAAATGTATAAAATACCATACCAATCTGAATAATTGGATCTTCTAATCTATCTGGCTGAGGAAATTGATCATCATGACTATAACATTCCAAGTCAAACGAACATATTTTGAATTTTGCTAAACCGAGCTTTGGATCTAAATCTGTAAAATTCTGCTGAGAAATTACATTTTCAGAATTAATTTTAAGATGATAATCAGTGTATGTTTCAACGCTCTTTTCTTGTCTGTATGTACCCTTTGGTAGTTTAATCCAACCACACGCTTTGATATCTTGTGTATGCATAAATCGCAACATTGGATCAAAGTTCGATTCATAGAGTTGAAATTTTTGATTTCGTCCATCTATACGAACTTCTAATTCACCATCTCTAGATCTATTATGATAAAATCTCATTGTATCACTACATTGAAATAATATCATTAAAAAATTAAATTTTTTATTTGCTTTAAATCCATAGAAATCTTTCCATTCTGTAACTCTACTATCGTATATATATTTACCATGTTCTTTACTCATCATTTTTAATCCATTAATAAATTTACTAATTTGTGGTTGAGCCCAACTTCTTGGAATTATTACATAAAAATATGGATAAAAATTAGTGACAGAAACTGTTAATGATAGTCCTGTATTAGTTCTACCAAAAAAACGAATAATAAAACGTTTATCTTCATCTTCACCAATATTATCCGAATGCCAATCGATAATATTACAATAAATATTATCGGTGGATGGTTTAATTGTAACTGTATCAGTCATTTGATATTTATTATATTTATTCATTTATTCTTAAATTTATATTTTTCAATTATTTATTATATAACAATTATTATTATTCTATTTTTTTAAATATCATTATTAATAACATATTTTTTAAACACATCATTTTATATTTATATTTTGTATTTTTAAAATTATCTATATTATGATTTGTTGGTAATTTAAATATAATCATTTTTGTTGTTTCATCCAAAAATATACTATCTATCAATTCATATAATTTAACATCTTTTTCTTCATCATTTTGAATAGATATATCCATCTTATATTGAGATTTATATATTGGACCACCCCATGGTGGATCTATAAATACTATATTTTGACTTAATTTATTAATTAAATTCAAATAATTACTATTATAAAAAAATATATTACTTTTTTTATATTCATTCATATTGTTAACTAAATATTGAAACCGCGTTGTATTCATTTCATTAGCATTTACTTTATCAAATGTATTACTAAATGATAATGTATTACCACCAACACATGCCATTGCATCAGTTATTATTAAATTAGTTAATTCATCAGTTGGAAATACTAATTGATAATTTTTTTTTATAATTTCAGAAATTGTTTGAGCTTTATCCGGTAAAGTAATACTATATTTTGCAACATCGTCCATTAGTATGTTTTTGTCATGCATATCTGGAAAAAAGGTATTATCATTCATCTACTATTCCTATTACAATTTTTATAAATGAATGTTTATACTATTATTTTGTGAAATATTATTATGCGTAAAAATAAACTAATTGAATTAAAAACAAATAATTCTAAAAATAATCCTTTGTTTTTAGAATTTAAAAAACTAATAAAAATTTATGAGCATATTTATAAAACAACGAATGATCCTAAACTAAAAATTACATACAAACATAAAATTATTAGCTTAAAAAATTCTGCAAAACAAATAGAATTATTTCCAGATTCAATTACAAATATTACTCAAATATCAGAACTACCTGGAATAGGAAAAGGTACTTTAGCTAGGGTAGATGAATTTTTACATAACCATAAATTACTCGAAATAGATAATTTTTGTAATCAAAATAATTGTGATATAATATTGTACAATAAACCAAATGTATTATATGATGATTTAATAACTATATTTGGAATTGGTGATAAATTAGCAAATAAACTAATCAATACATATAAAATAACATCAGTTAAAGAATTACAAAAATTAGTAAAAGAAAATAAAATACTCTTACCAGATAATGTAAAAACTGGATTAAAATATTTTGGTAAAATAAAAAATAATATACCTAGATCAGAAATAACTCAAATTAGAGAATATATTTATGATATATTTGATAAATTAGATACAAATATTGTATTTGATATTTGTGGTTCATTTCGACGTAAAAAATTAAATTCAAATGACATTGATTTATTAGTAACATCGTATGAATTACAATCAATAGAAAATTCTGATAAAATTATGAAAAAAATAATAAATGCATTATATGAACATAATTTTATAATTGAAAGTTTAACAGATGAAGAATCATATACACGTTTTATGGGTTTTTGTAAATATAAGAATAATCCAATACGAAAAATAGATATTCGATTAGTACCGTTACAATCTTTCTTTCCAGCGTATTTATATTTTACTGGTTCATATGAATTTAATGAAAAAATGCGCGGTATTGCAAAACGACAAGGTTATAAATTAAATGAATATGGCTTGTATAAAAATGAAAAAATTATACAAATCTATTCTGAAAAAGATGTATTTGATATTTTAGGTATGAAATATTTAGAACCACAAGAAAGAATTTAATTATTAATTACATCTGCACATTTAATTTTACCAATATATGTATTATTTGTACTATTATATACTGATTCATATTTTCTTATTTTGTTCCAAGGACAATAACAATTTTTATTTGATGTAATATCTGATTTAAATGTACCATCGGTATTTGCATTTACAGTCCATGCATCTTGTGGACATATATTTACATTACCTTCAGTATACGCATTTATTTCATTAAACGTTGTATAACTAGATGATCCAACTTTAAAAGAAGACGATGATGGTGATGATTCTACTATACCAAAATCTAATGATTTATTAACTAAAATTACATTTGGTCCAGTTATAGTATTTGGAATATCACATGAAAATGGTATTGTATTTCGTGATTGTGATATATTTGAATTTACAACCGGACATAATCCACTACATTCATATTCAATATTTGATTTTGTTGGATCAAATTTTCTACTATTATTACAATTTTTTGGAATATTAATAGTACCTGTTAATTGTACTAAATTACCAGTAACTGTTACTTGCGACGATGAATTTCCATTTGGATTTTCACAAAATTTTTGTTTTGATACTATTTTAAAATTTTGTTCATTTTCATTACAATTAATATCTGAATATGTTATACTTGTCATATATATTAAATTTATTTTAATTTTTATTATGCACATTTTATTTTATTTCTATTTCCATCTGTATATTTTTTAATTTTATTCCAAGGGCAATGACATTTTGTATCTATTGAAGCTGATGTATCCCATTCATTTTCTGGGCATATATTTGTATTACCTTCCGTATATGCTAATATTTTATTATACGCTGGTTTATTTCGGACACTACTGTCAACTACATTATGATTTTCTACGGCTTTATAATTATGAACCAAAATTACATTTGGTCCAGATACTGTACGTAAATCACAAACATTAGAAACAGCACTTCTATCCATTGATGATGAACTATTATTTGGTATTGGGCATACATCTCCTTTACATGCATAATTAATATTTGATATTCGTGGATTAAATGGTCTCATATCTGGACAAGTTATATCTTCTTGATCTATACGTATACTAGAAGATGTATATGTAACATTTGTAGGAATCTTAAATGTACCATTTATTTTTATACTAATAGCATCCGAAGGTGCAAATGTTGATAATGGCGCAGATACACAAAATATTTGATTACCTTGAATTTTAATACCAGTATTATTATTACTACAATTAATAGCCGGATATGATATATTACTCATTATATACTTTATATATACATAATTAATTTATTACTTTATTTTTTTCTATATAACGGTTACATTCAGTTAATAATTCTTGATTTTTTAAATTAAGTACTTGAATATAACATGTTTTATCTCCATTCACTTTATCAATTGTATTATGATAATAATCTTTAATTCCATTATTCATATGTTCATCTACACGAATAAATTGAGCATGTTTATCATCTAATGGAATTAATACTTCACCTTTACTAACATCAAAACATACAGTTACTTTATTATTTACAAATTTCATTGAATTTGTAGAATCACGTTTATTTACTGGTATATTTTCACAATTTTGTTCATTATTTATGTTCATTTTAATATATAAAGAAAATAATTCTATACTAGATATTTTCTTTATATTAATCATTTAATACTAAATATCCACCTCTATGCCCTTTTGACATATTTAGTAAAAAAAACATACCAAGCATTACTAAAATACAACAAATAGATGAGCAAGAAGATGAACTACTACTAGCACTAGGATTACCATCACCACTACCACCATCTGCGTGTTCTAAAATCGTATTATCTGGATATGTACTTTTATTAGTATCTTTTTTTTTTCTATTAAATATATATATATATAAATTTTTATTTAATTCGTCTAAATTATTATCAATAAAATCCATAATATAATATATATATATTATATTATATTTTTTTTACTAAATTCATTTTCTGTACTTGTTTTAATTTACCTTTAATATTCCACTCTTCAATTGTATCTTTTATAAAAACAAATCCATTATTTTCATAACATTTAATTGCTGATACATTATCTATTTCAACATGTAATTCATATATTTTTATATTATATAAATCACTAGTTAAATATATTAATAATTTTATATTTTTTTGACACATTTTTTGTCCTCTATATTTTGGATTTGTATATACAAAATTAATATATCCAATTGAATTACTAAAATAAAATAATCGACTAGATGATATCATTTCTTGATTATTATATATAAAAAAATATAGAGTATTTTTTCCTAATTTTATACTTGATTTTTCTTCTTCTTTTAATTGTTCTACTTTAAAAGAAACACCACGAAAATCTTGTATACATGTTTCAATTGATTTTTTTAATTCTGGATTAATAGTAAGCCATTCTATTAATTCATCATAGTTAACTAATATATATTTAAATTCATTCGTTATTTTTTCTTCTTTTTTTATATCTGATGAATAATTTGAATAAGTTGTAATTATACTTGATACTAATCCATCTACTAATTTATTATATTTATTTATATTACTAATATTATTTATACTATAATTATAGTTATTATATTTTGTTAAATAATCATTATTTAATGATCCACCTAATAATCCACCTGTTAAATAAAGTGATTTACGTATATATTTATTTTGTTTAATAATATATTTATTCATATATTATTATATTAAATTAATTTATTAATATTAACATGGTGCATCACCTGTATAAGTGTGTTTTACATCTTCGTCAATAATCATATCATCTAATGCTTTTCCAGGTGATACCATTGGTAATACTGATTCATTTTCATCAGTTATAATATTTGCAACAATAGGACCATCTTCATAATTTAATACATACTGTAATTGTTCTTCTAAATTACTATTGATATCTATTCGTATACCTTTGCATCCCATACTCTCACAAACTTGTTCAAATGGTGGATTGTTCATTTTTACACCCATTAACTGATTATTATAAAACTTTTCTTGCCACATCTTAACCATTAATTGATAACTATTATTAATAATCAATACTTTAATGTTTATTTTATTTTCAATCGCTGTTAATAATTCAGTAAATGACATTGTAAATCCTCCATCACCACATACACATACAACTCTATCATATTTATTTCCAATTTTAGCACCAATTGATGCAGGTAATGCATATCCCATTGATCCTAATCCTCCCGATGTAATAAACTTTACTCGAGGAAAATCATAATCAATAAATTGTGCTGCCCACATTTGATGTGCACCTACATCTGCTACAATTGTATAATTATATGTTGTATCGTTATGAATAATATTATTTAATGTTCTAAGTACATGTCGACCTTGTAATACATTTTTATTAGGATATGTAAATGGTATTTTTTTCCATTCTTGAATTTGTTTATGCCATTGATAATATAAAAATGGATCATACTCGTATTTATCATCTAATATATTATATAAAACATTTAAACAATCATCATTAATGTAATGTTTTGTTTTAATTACTTTATTAATATTACTTGCTAAAATATCTACATGTACAATTTTTGCTTTTGGTGCAAACTTTTTTGGATCTCCAATAATACGATCGTCAAAACGACTACCAAAGTTTAATAACAAATCACAATTTTGTACTGCCATATTTGCATAATAGGATCCATGCATTCCTATCATTTTTAATGATGTTATATTTTTTTCATTATACACACCTAATCCCATTAATGTTGTTGTTACTGGAATATTATATATATTTGCAAAATCACGTAATAATACACTACATTTTCCTTGTAATACACCCTGACCAGCTAATATAACTGGTTTTCTTGCATTTCGTAGCATATTTTTAATATCATCAATTGTTATCGTTGATGGAATAGTATTCCTTTTATTAATTTCTGTTTTTTCAACCTGTTCATAATTGTTACTCATAATATTTTTAGGCAAATCAATTAATACCGGTCCATTACGACTGTTATGAATATGTTTAAATGCAGTATCTATTGTATTATTAATATTCGACCCATCTGTAATAATAGAATTCCATTTCGTACATGGTTTAGATATACCTACAATATCTGCTTCCTGAAATGCATCTGTCCCAATTACTGCAGTTGATACTTGACCCGATAAACCTAACATTGGAGTTCCATCACTTAATGCATTTTGTAATCCAGTCATAATATTAATTGCACCTGGTCCTGATGTAACCATTACTACACCTGGTTTGAATGTTGTTTTTGCATATCCATCTGCCATAAATGCACCGCCTAATTCAGTTCTAGAAAGAATATATTGTATTTTATTCTGATCATAAAATTCATTTAAAACAGGTAAAATAGCACCACCTGGATAACCAAATACATGAGTAACTTTATGTTTTACTAATCTGTTAAATAATGTTTTGGCACCATTCATATTATTAATTATTATAATATAATTTTATTATTTTATAATAATTAATAAATCAATTTTTATATAAATTAATTATAATAGATAATAAAAATATGCCGAACATAGCAATATTAACATCATACATATCATAAGAAAAATTTTACATATAAGTAAAGTTTCATCTATTTCACTTTCTAGTTGTTTAATATATTCTATTTTATTATTATAACTATATTCTAATTCATTTGTGTAATTAATTAAATCATTTATAGTTGTTATATTACTAATAACATTTTTTAATGGAATTTTATCATTTTTATCTTCATTCTGAACAATTACATTACCATTCCGAAGATATCGTATTATTGATCCTTGATTAACTTCATTATTATTTGATACATATTTAACTACATCATCTATATGATAAATATTCATTTTATCTGTTTTTTATTTATTTATTTATATGTCTTTAATACTTATATAATGTAAATATCAATTTTTAATTTTCATCATTATGTAATCTTACTATACTTTCATACGTCTGTGAATTATTACCTGTATTATAATTCAATGTCGGCTGTAACGTAGCTTCCCATTTTATATCTGCATCAACCCATTTTTTTACAAATATCCAATCATTGGCATATGTAGCTGGTGTTGACCATAATCCATATTTTTGACATAACGAATATTTATGCATAAATGAAGATGAATCTATTCTACCTTTCACTGGGTTTTTACATATAATCGGTTTACCTTCTACCATAAAACTAGAAAATACAAATTCTGCCTCTGGATTATTCTTTAATGCATTTCTATATGTTTCCAAATGATTTGGTTCCCATGTATTATCATCATCTAAATATGTAACCCACTCTGTTCGTACTAACATTTTAATTGCATAATTACGACTTACTGCACCATATTGATGTTTATGATCTTTTAAATTCCACCACATTATTTTTTTAAGATCTACTTCTTTATTATTACTTATTTTTAATTTCATATATTCTTCCATTGTTTTATCTAATGTTGGACATGAATCACCTACTATATATAATAACCAATTTGTATCTGTTTGCGCATATATAGATTCTATTGCTTTTATTATTTCTTCTGATCTATTATATGTCGGCATTACGATTGAAATTGTATTTTCATCTGTACCAGGTACATATACATATTCTAATTGTGGAAATTCAAAATATGGTATATGCCATGATGGTTGATATTGTAATGGAACATCTACTGATCCTAAATCAGCTAAACGTGTATTAATTTGATTTTCATACTTGGCTCGAATATGTTTTGAATTTGATTGTATTAATGCATTTCTATGATATGTAAAATTTCCATTATTTGCAGCTGAATTTTTATATTGTATATACATTGGTGCAGCAATACGTAAAAATGTACCATGCAAAAAACTTCGTATTATTAATTCAAAATCATCAGCTACAGATAATAATGGATTATGTTTACCAATCTTTTCATAAAAATCTGTCTTCCATACTCGAACATGATTTGGTACACCTATAATATGTCGAAGTGTTCTTGGATTAGGTGCAGGTGCTGGCATACCAATATGCCATTTATTATCTCTGTAGTATTTATAATTACTTCCATATCCATATGCAAAAAAATCTCCGTAAAAGTGACTTTCACCTGTATCTTCTACTACACCATCGGTATCTGAATATATAAATCCAGCATCTGGATATTTTCTTGATGCTTTTATAATTGTTTCTAATAATTGTGGATGAACATCGTCATCATGATCTAATTCCATAACATATTTTCCTCTGGCTAAAGATGCAGAATATCGTTTCATTTCACCTATATTACCACTATGATATGGAAATTTATATACACGATAACGCATATCTTCGTCTTGAAATTTTAATAATTGTGCATATGTTGCATTATGATCATCTTCAGGTGAATCATCTATTATAATTACCTCAAAATGACCATATGTTTGTTTTTTCAAACTATTCCATGGTCGAAATATTTTATTTCCACTTTTAAATGTCGTAATGAATATTGATATTAATGGATTATCATTTTCGTATTTGTGTTTATGAACAACTGTCATAATATTATTTGGTATTGATGAATTATTCCAATTTGAAAAATCTTGTAACCATACTAATAAACGAACAATTTCATATGGTATTATAGTTAAAAATGGAAAATAATTTTTATTACCAATTCCATAAAATGCAACTGGTTTATGTATTCGATATAATTTACTAAATTTTTTATAACTTTCTTCAATTGTATTTGCAGCACATAATTTTTCATCTATTACAACCCATTTATAAAATGATTGTAATTCAGGTGGTTCTATATTATTTGATGAATGTTTAAATAAAAATACGTTTTCAGACATGTATATTATATATTTTGACAGTTTAAGTTAATTAAAAAATTGAAAAAATTATAATTAATTTACAATAATTAATTATTATCTTCAAATGGACCAAACTAATGCTGTTCTACAATATTGGTTTCCTAAAGAATCTAATTTAATTCCAACTTTTTGGTTTTCAAAATCAATAGAAACTGATAAATATATTTATGAAAATTTTCATGATGTATTAAAATTAGCTGAAAATCATCAATTAAATCATTGGAAAGCTACTACAGAAGGTCATTTAGAATTAATTATTCTTTTGGATCAATTCTCTAGACACATTTATAGAGATACACCTGAACAATATAAAAATGATATACTTGCATTTCAATATGCTCAAGAATTTTTACTTGAAAAAAAAGATACAGATTTGTCTATTTTAGAAAAGATGATGGTTTTAATGCCATATAGACATCAAGAAAGTATTCAAGCATATGAATTTTTACATACATATCTAGAAAAAGAGACTGATCCGATATGGAATAATTTTAAAAAACATACAAAACTAAATTATGAATATTTACTCAAGCATAACAAATTACCGAGAGATATTTATTATGATAAAATTAATGGTATCAATTCAGAATATTTTACAAGTATTCTTGAAAATTCATGGAAATTTCAAGAATATACAATTCAAAAGACTAATTTATGTGATACACTTTCTACATTTGTAACAAAAAAAATAGATAATAGTAGAAAGAATCTAATTATAGTTTCATTGTCTGGTGGTGTAGATAGTATGGTCATATTATATATATTGCATTCATTAAATATAAACAATTTAGATTTAGTTGCTGTACATTTAGATTATCATAATAGATCTGAGACTGGTACGGAAGCTGAATTTTTATTCAGATATTGTGAATTATTACATATACCATTATATTATAGATATATTCATGAAGGAACTAGAAATAGAAAAAGTAAAGAGCGTGAAGAATATGAAGAAACAACTAAAAATATACGATTTAATTTGTATAAAAATGTAGAAAATATTTATACAAATCATAATAAAATTGGTGTGATTTTAGGTCATCACAAAGGAGATTTACAAGAAAATGTATTTTTTAATTTGATGAAAGGTAGAACATTGACTGATTTAAGTGTAATAAAACAAGTATCTAATATAATGGGAATAAATATATTAAGACCTTTACTTTGTCATCCAAAATCAGATATTTTTGACTTTGCTCATAAAAATAATATTCCATATTTTAAAAATACAACACCTGAATGGTCTAATAGAGGTAAATATCGAAACATTATTGAACCTGCATTAATTGATACATTTGGTAATGGTGTATTAACTAGTTTATCTAAAATTTCTACAGAATCAGATGAATTATCTATTATAGTAAAAAAGAATATTATTGACCCATATTTTTCTACAATTACAATTAAAGATAATAAACATTATTTACCTAAAACACAAAATCAACCATTTACATATTGGAAATATATTTTACATGAATGGTGTCATAGAAATAATATGAATATTATATCCTATAAATTATTAATGTTAATATATGATAAAATAAATCAAGAAATAACTGTTACATGTTCAAATACCTTAAAAATTGAAATTACAAATGTATTTATTATATTAGATCCTCTAGCATTTCAAACCGGCACTTAAAAAGTTGAAACTATTAATAATCATACCATAATATAATAATGTTTTCAGTCTATGTTGTTATTGAGAATGGGGAACCATATAAAAATGTATATACATCATTCGATTCCGCTGTAGCCACAGTTAAGGAAAAGCATGCAGAGAAGATTGCTGACGAAATGAGAGTTTCGAACGGTTACTCAATCTGTTCAGAAATTGATGTACCAGAAGATATATTGACTGGTAACACATATTTGTACATTGAAAAAGGAATTCACATTTACATTTATAAACTACCTATTGTTGGGTGAAATGCTTATTGGTCTAATATCCTGATTCATATCCACCCATATTTTCTTTTATTGATTCATCATTATATTGTTGTAAAGTTAAATGATAATCTCGTGATTCCCAATCACGAGTTCTATTACATAAATTATAACGTAAAAACAAAAGAATTATTGTAGTTTGTATCATATATAAGAAAAATCCTGAAAAAAGTGAGGTAAAGAAACTTTTATTTCCATATTTATCAGTATTAAACCAATATACTACTTTTGAATCACTTGAATATATTAAATATGTAAAAGATAACCATGAAAGCCAACCTAATATTGCATATTGATGAGTTGGCATTAACATTCCAACTGGTGCAAATAATATATTAAAAAACCATCCTGCAGCAATACCTTTTCCTCCATCTGCACAAACTATTATATTAAATACTTTTAATACATCCATATTAATTAAATATATTTTTTTACAAAGTTTAATAAATTAATTTATGATGAACAAGAAACACATACTTCATCTGCTTCAATTATTTTTGGTTTTGATTTTACATTTAATTTATTTGCATCTATACTAAATTTTTGTGCTTGTGATGCTGGCAATGTTCGTAAATAATACATTCCTGTTTTTATACCATTTTTCCATCCATATAACAATGCAGATGTTAATTTATTTGGATCATTTACTGGCATAAATAGATTCATACTTTGTGATTGATCTACATATGCTTGTCTATAAATACCATGATTAATTATATCTTTCATTTTAATTTCCCATACTGTTTTATATCTTTCTTTAATATCATCGGGAATATTACTAATATTTTGTATTGATCCATTTTCAATAATTAATTTTTCACGCATATCTTCGGTCCATAAATCTAATTCAATTAATTCTTGAATTAAATGTTTATTTACTAATATAAATTCTCCTGCTGATGTTCTCCGAGTATATATATTAGATGTAATTGGCTCAAAACATTCATTATTACCCAATATTTGTGATGTTGATGCAGTTGGCATTAATGCTATCATTAAACTATTTCTAACTCCATCTTTTATAATTTTAGATTTTAATTCATTCCAATCATTATAAATTCGTGGTGTCGTATTATAATGTTCAAAATGAAATATACCTTTGCTTAAATCAGAACCATCAAAATAATCATATTTACCATATTTACATGCTAATTCCCATGATGCTTCCATACATCCATGATATATTGTTTCCATAATATTCTGTTCTAATTCTAATGCTTCTTGACTACTATATGATAATTTAAGGATATGAAATAAATCAGCTACACCTTGAATTCCAATTCCCATTGGACGATCACTATTATTTGTTGTTTTACATTCATCTGTTGGATAATATGTAATATCAATTACACGATTAATATTATAAACGATATGTTTGACTACCTGATGAAGTTTGCTATAGTTATAATTATTATTTTCTACAAATTTATTAACTGCAATAGAAGCAAGGTTACATACGGAATAACGCTTGTTATCTGACGCTTCTGTTACCTCTGAACAGAGGTTAGATGACTTGACAATGCCAATATTTTTTTGATTAGAATGTCGATTTACTGTATCTTTAAACACAATATAAGGAACACCTGTTTCAAATTGGGATTCTAAAATCTTTTTCCATATTGTTTCTGCTGGAATTACTTCTCTATATTTTTTTTGATCTATATATGATTGATATAATTTATTAAATTCATTACCATATACATCTTGTAATCCTGGAGATTCATCTGGTGACATTAAATACCAATTTTCTTTATTCTCAACTGCTTCCATAAATCGATCAGGAATCCATAATGCTAAAAATAAATCTCTTGCTCGTAATTCTTCTGCACCTGTTTGTTTTCGTAAATCTAAGAATTCTAATAGATCACAATGCCATGGTTCTAAATATACTGCAATTGAACCATTACGTCTTCCAGATTGATTTACATATCTAGCTGTTTCATTAAATACTTTTAACATTGGAATAATACCATGAGTAATACCTTTTGTTGTTTTAATCATACTATTTTTTCCACGAACATTACTTACATGAACACCAATACCACCTGCCCATTTACTAATTTGGGCACAATCACCCAATGTTTTAAATTGTCCAGTAATACTGTCTTCGGTTCCTAATAGAAAACATGATGCTAAATTTCCTAATTTCAAACCTGCATTAAATAACGTTGGTGTTGCATGTGTGAAATAACCATTGGATGTATAATCATACGAATTTTTAATATTCATTAATATTTCAGATAATTCAATAGTATCATCACAATGAATTGCAATAGCAACACGCATAAACATATCTTGTGGGCGTTCTACAATTATATTATTAATTCGTAATAAATAACTTTTTTGTAGTGTCATAAATGCAAAATATCCAAAATATAAATCACGAGTATAATCTAACATTTGATCAATTGCATTTGCATTTTTCTCAACAAATGAGACTAATGATGGTTTCAAAAAGTCTGAATCATTTTCATGAATATATTTAATTTTCTCAGAAAATGTACCTAATGTTTCTTTATGTAAGTTACTTGTTAAAATTCTACCACCTAATAATTCATATAAATAATGTTTGGATGCTCGACTTGCACAGATCTGAGCAGATACATTATCTAATTCAATTGTAGATATTTTATCATATATACTCTGAGATGTATCAACTGCAATAGAACAAATACTAATTTGATCTTTTTCTGTATCATTACATAAATATGCAATTCTTTGTTCTATTTTACCTAGTTCACATTTTTCTAATTTGCCATCACGTTTAGTGACGTATTTTGCTTCTGTTATGCGTTTCATAGTATCTTGGATTTGTGAACTATTCATGGATTTAACTTAGATATTTTTATTTCAATTTATAATTATCAATTATCAATTTTTATATTTTAATTTATATCTTTATATCTTAATTGGTCAAACTATATTTATTAATAAAATTATCAAATGTAGGATATGGAAAAAATACAATACTTCTTTTATCTTTCATAATTGTTTTAGCCATTTGTAATTGTAAATGTTTATATTTAATTAAATAACATAATACAACAGTAGCAGATCTTTGGACACCTGCGTAACAATGAACTAATACACCCATATTATTATTTAAATATAAATCAATTAAATATGTTAAATTGTCAATACTTTCACCTAATATGCGATTTGATTCATCTGTATTTGCATCATTTATTGCTAATCGAATAGTTTGTACATTTGAATCAACATAATAATCTATATCTTTTGTACAATTAATAATTAATTTAATATTTTTGTCATGTATTATATCTTGATTTACTGGTGCTAATCTTGATCCTAACCATAAATTTGGTATTATTTCATTACACGCTTCCATACTATTAAATTTATAATAAATTATAAATTTAATATTTATTTACAATAATAATGTGTTACTCCATTTACTGAGCATCGTTCTTGCATATCCATACTGCATGTTAATGTAGATGGATCTGTAGTTACAATAGTATCTCTTGAACAAGTCATCATACTTTCGTTTGTAGACGAATTGGTATCTGTTCTATTTGCTATATCTAATGCTATTCTATTTAATGTATTATTCGCCATTTCCATTGGATCAAAAGTTTCACGATTTATTGTTTTAATGTTTGAAATTGTTTTTTGATTTTTTTGCATTTCTTATATACTATATATTTATATATTATTTATAATATATTATTAATTTGTTGAAATTTCACATTTATACAATTCTGCACCAGTAGTATCATTTGTACATACTTTCTTTACATATTCATTTTCACATATTAAATTTGCATTTGATTGCCAATATGCATTATGAAATGTTGGTGAACCTTTAACACACCATGAACCTGAACCTACATTTGTCATAGATGAAATTACGGTATTAGAATTAGTATTAGTATTAGAATTAAAATTAGTATTCATATTAGTATTATCTGAAATATCACTTATTGTTTTATTTGCATTACTCATTGTATACTTATTTATATATAATATTATATATTATTTTTATTTTCAAAATTTAAATCATTATTATCTGCTAATATTTGATATATTGCACTTATTCTTTTTTCAATTGGATAACCTTTCATTTTTTTAGATGCAATTTTTATTTTTTTTTCTAATGATAATGCACGATTTTTAATTAACATAGTATTTGATTGAATCCATCCATAATATAACCATTCACCATCACCTTTCTTAATATGAGTATATTTTGCACCACCAACTAACTCACCATTATGTTGTCGGATTCTTCGTTCTTTATTATTTGTAATTCCAATATATGTATTATTATTTTTTGTATTGTATAATAAATATATTATGTAATTTGACATAATATATTATTATATAAATTTATTATTTATCTACTTGTATTCCGCCTTGAATATTTTTTATAAATTTTTTATTAGCAATATAAAATAATATTTTTAATAAGTCATCATATGTAGGTAATTTATCATAATTTTCATCAAATAAATTTAATGAATTTGGAAATATAGAAGGATCTGTATTACTTATATATATTATTTCTATCTCTTGATTTGCTATTAAATTGCTAGGTATTTTAATTACTGACTCTCCATTTCGATCTAATCTATATTTACGAATATTTGGTTTAATATTCAAATAATATATTAAATATGCTAAACCCCCTAATGAAAATTTATCATAATATTTTGGTTTTATTCTATTTTTAGGTACACCTATACCTGACACAGTTTTATTATTTACCCTAAGTAAATCTAATGGATGTGTATTTGAAAATTGATACCCTATAACTCTACCTTTTTTATCTAAATCAAATTGTTTATTATATTTAGAAGCTTCTTGAATTGTTCCATAATCATAATCAATTAATATAATATTATAATTATCATCCCACCCAATATTAGCTAATTTATAATCACCATGAAACAATCTATGTTTAAATAAATCATTTAACATAATTATATTATTACATAAAAGTGTATATCTTTCCTTATTTGTTAAATTATCTATTTTTCTATTATATTCATGAGTAATTATATAATCATAAATATTATCATTAATCATAATTGATCCATAATGATATATTTTTATTAAATATTTACTAAATAATTCATATTCTTTTTTAATTTTTGGTGTATTTAATAAATGCATACTTGGAATATTATCTCGCATGTATAATTCTATATTTCTATTGTATATTCTTAATATATATTTGGTTTTATCAAATTTATTTCTTAAATTTTCTAATCTATATATAGCAGTAAATGTACCTTTTGCAAATAAAGGTGTTTGATTTATATTTACAAGCTCTTTTCCATATTTAGTTATTATATATTTTTTTTCTATATTCTCTATTGGAATAATTTTATAATTATATGGATTTAGAGAGTTTTTATCTTTTTGTCTTACACCTATTGTTATATTTTGATTATAATAATTAGTTATTAATGGCCATATATCATCTGCATATCCTGCACTTATACCAGTATTATAATTATATAATTCCATTCTTTGTTCAACAAAAAAATTATTAATATTAGGATTATCTAATATTTCATCAGTAGATTCATCTACTGATGATTGATCATCTGATTGATCATCTAATTGATCATCTAATTGATCATCTGATTGGTCAGATGATTGATCAGATGATTGATCATCTGATTGGTCTATAGATTCATCTGATAATTTATATTGTTCTATTAAATTTCTATTACCTATTTCTCTTTTTAATTTATCAGACTTTTTTGATCTATTAAAATTAAACAATTTTTTTATCTTTTTCCCAATATTAAATCCACCTATTTGTTTATTATATTCATTATACAATGATATTTTTGATATATATTTATTATATTTATTGTAATATTCATTCATATTATATAATATTAAATATTTTTTAATAATATATAATATGTGTTATAATGCAAATGTATCTCTAGGAACATATATAATAGGTATGATTGGAAGCATATATTTATATACTCTAAATTACATACCAGAATCTATATTATACACGTTTGTTATACAAATGCAATTAATTGAATATTTTTTATGGAAAAATCAAGAATGTAAAAAAACAAATGAAATTACAACTAAATTAGGAATAATTATAAATCATTTAGAACCAATTGCATTCTATATTGGTATATTATTATTTTCTATAAACACATTACCATTATTTGTACATGTAATGGTATTAATTTATTTAATAATAATTTACAATTATATAAATCTAAATAAAATAAATACAATTAAATGTACAACTGTAAATGATAAATCAAAACCACATTTATATTGGGAATGGAATTACAAAAATATGTACGAATATGTATATTTATATTTTTTAATTATATTAGTTACATTATCTATTTATGGTCTAGAAAATGGTATGATCCAATCTGGATTAATATGTTTTGGATTTATTGCATCATATATTATATATGGTAATACACATTCTGTTGGTGCAATGTGGTGTTTTTATTCATCAATTCTACCTTGGATATATTCATACTTAATAACATAACATATTATTATTTAGTATTACTTTGTATCAAGAATATTTAAAAAATCTGTATTTATTTCTTTATCATTATTTATACTATAATCAAATTTATATTTATCTAAATCGATTTCACTTTGATGCTTACTTATCATTTGATGTATTTGTAAATTACCACCAGATTCTTTCCAATATCTTGATTGAGTTCTTATTGGTGATTCAATTCGAAATAATACACCATTTTTACTTTTAATATATTCTGCTTCATTTATAAATCGTACATCACATACAATAATTAATGTATCTTTACAACTTCTTCTTTGAAATGTTTCAATTTGCATATCTAATCCTCTAATCCACATATTTTCATTATATTTGTCTCTACCGTTTTCTGTAGCATATTGTTGTAATTTTTGTCTAGATTCATGAGTTTTATTATCATATAATACATCATATGTTAATTCTATATTGCGTGCATATAATTCTTGTTTAACTTGATCACCAAATCCAATAATTGAAATATTATATTTATCTATAAAATATGGTGCTATTATCTTTTCTGCTATATAATTTTTTCCTGATCCTAATTTTCCGGATAGTCCAATAATTTTATGTTTCATAACCATATTAAATAATATAAATTATTATTTATATTATTTAATATTATTCTTCTTTTTATTCAGGATTACTCTT
>Ga0114970_10000224_pt1 | contig 40016 bp, 32 predicted proteins | sample M_140205_XF_Meta_FD_87030 | JGI IMG/M metagenome (GOLD analysis project Ga0114970, IMG submission 87030) | Freshwater microbial communities from Lake Montjoie, Canada to study carbon cycling - M_140205_XF_MetaG | ecosystem: Environmental > Aquatic > Freshwater > Lake | place: Lake Montjoie... | reverse complement strand
GCCTCCAAAACTTTTCCGGTGGCAAGGTTCACGTAGGCAATTCCACCTTCTCCACAGGACTGGCCGTAAATCAGAGCCCAAGGATTCGCTTTCATCAGGGGATCTGCAGGATTCATGACGGATGCTCCAAGCAGAACTTCAAACTTTGGATTGACGGCCTTCAGCTTTTTTACAGCTTCTGAAATCGAGATCTTGATTCCGTATGAAGTGTTGACTCCACCAAATCCGCCCAAGGATTTTTCCATGTTTTCTGTTCCGTTGACGCTCGATGCGACATCGGTCGCCCATTTTGGACCAGCGCTTATTGAATGTGTGCATTTGGTTGGATTGGCGGACGAGGGGTCGATTGTATACATGGCGTACGGGCGCTTTTCTCTGGTTTGTTCGTCCGGATTGGCGAAAATAACACGCACGCCAAATGCACCCGCGCATGGCCCTGACTCCACTGAATTATCAAACATCATCATGTGGAAAAGTGCTCTGCCACCAAAAATCGCTACGGCATCCTTACGCGCGACCGCGACGAGCCTCGTGATCATCGCAGGCGTGAGTTTCTCTTGTGTGAGGACTGGAATATCGTCCTGATTGGAGAGAGCGCTATCGGCTTTGGTTACACTATTGTTATTTGATCCTGTCGTTTTGCAGCCGGCAGCAAGAAGCCCGGTCACTAACGTGCAGGCGAAGGCGCAACGCGTAAGGTTTGGCTTTATCATCGATGGCTCCTCTTTTGGTTTCTCTAATCTGTTTTTCTTTATCTTACATTTTTTTTTTTTTACTCAACCACCAGTGACCGAGATCCCATCGACGAGAAGCCAGGGCGACGTAAATGAACCGCCGACGGCTTCGGTTTCCAAGGACGCGGCTTCGATCTTTTTTGCAAACTCAAAGAAATTTCCAGCAATCATGGTCTCCGTGACGGCACCGGAGTCCTTGCCGTCGACGTAAAGCCGGCTCGATTTGGCCACGCCGCTGAAATCGCCCTTGATGGCATCGGTGTTGCCGGAGAAACGGTCAACCAGAAGGATTTCTCGACGGGAGCGCAGCAGATCTGCAAGCAAAGATCCTCCCGGTGCCAGGGACATTCCAAACGGACCGCCCGACATGTGATTGGATGTTGTTTTGCAGCGTTTCGCCGAATAGCAGTCGTGAAGGTGCATGCATAATTTACCGCTGTCGAATAGCACGTGATCACGCGTCGGCATTCCGTCGCCGTCAAACGTTGTGACTCCGGCGAAGGCCGGATTGTGGGGCTGGTCCCTCAGGGTAATCACGGGACTTACCACAGCCTTTCCGACTTCATCCTGCCAACGGCTTTTTCCGTCCATCACGGCAGATCCGGACGCATGGTAAAGCATAAATCCAGTCAGCAATTCTTCCACGGCACGCGGGCTAAATACGACGAGTCCCTTGTAAGAATTGGCCTTGCGGGGATGCAGGTTGGCAGTGACTTTCGCAGCGAAACATTCAGCCGTTTCCATCAGGCGTGCGGCCGTGTCGCCGGTCTTCCAGGCAAAGCCCGAGTCGTAGTCAAAACCAGAGACGGCATCGCCGTCGACGCCCATTCCGAAAAACGACCAGCCGATCATGGTCTGCAATTCTGATTGGGCAACGCCAAGTGAATTGTAGATGGCATGGAAACTGGTCGAAACACTCATTTCAAATTTGTCGATTGCGACCCGCTTGTCTTTGGTGGCCCGCGCCAAAGCTTGACCCATCAGTTCCTGAATTTCAGCCAGCGTTGTGTCTGCCGTCCGTTCATCAAACATGAAATCAAGTGCTACGGCCTTTGGGGCGACTGATGAATCTGGCATGTTGAGGGCCGGGTCGGCGACGGAAAAGGAGGCCAACGCCAAGGCATCTTCTACGCCCTTTCGAATCGATTCAGCACGGACGATATTCGTGGTGGCGCTGCCCTTTTTTTGGTCCTTGTGAACGAGAAGGCTGAATTTCTGGTCTTCAAGGCTGTTGGCCAGGGAAACCTCCTTGTTTTCAACCACGAGCCGGCGTGTGATGCTGCCTGAAGTTCCAACCTTGATGCGGTCTGCGCCCTTCTTGATTCCGTGTTCCAGGATCTCGTGGGCAAGAGTCTGCATTTCGCCGGCCGTCTTGCGCAGGGCTGCTGCGGTGTCGCCGGTTTGTTGATTGGTTGGTCCGGCCTTATTCCCGGATTTCATTCCAAATTTCGTATCAGACTTCATCCTTGGCGTCCTCCTACGTTCATTTTGCAGCGAATGTATGGTCCGCCTGCGTCGACTTTTGCGGGCTGACCCTTGCCACAGTATCCTGTGCCTAGGTCCCAACGGAATTCACTGCTGACGGCGTCAACTGTCTGAAGAACATCAAAGGCGATTCCGGATAAAGTCGCTTCGCGGAGGAGTTCCGTTTTTTTGCCGTCCTTGATTTGCCAAACGTACCCAGTTCCAAACATGAATTCGCCGTTGCTGTCTGCCTGTCCGCTGCCAGCGCCTTCTACCAGATAGCCGTCGTCGATTTCGCTGATCATGTCAGTGAGCTTTGACGTTCCCGGTTGCAGAAATGTATTGCGCATGCGGATCAGGGGTTCGTCATTGAAGAGCCAGGCGCGCGCGTTGCCGGTTGGTGCGACGCCAAACTCGGCGGCAGATTCGCGATTGTGCAGGTAAGACACAAGTACACCGTCCTTGATGATGGTGGTGGTCTCTGTTTCGACGCCCTCATCGTCAAACGGGATGTTGCCGACAGCATAACCTGCAATGGTCTCACAGCCCGTGTCGGCCATCGTAACCAGTTTTGACGCAACGCTCGTTCCGATTTTGCCTTGGGCGACGGAGCCCGTTTTGACAAAGTCGGCTTCCACAGTGTGGCCAATGGCCTCGTGGCAAAGGAGTCCCACGACCGCAGGAGCCAGGATGACTGTTTTTTTGCCACCCTCTGGGTGTTTGGCTGACAACAAGTCAACGGCAGTGCGGGCGGTCTCCTCGACCATGTTGTCCAGCGCCGGATGATTGTAAAGGCAAGTCCAGCCACCCGAAACGCCGGCACCGCGGGAACTCGTTGCGCGCTCGCCGTCTTTTTCAGCGATGGCTGACATCGAAAATTCAGGCAGGGCGATTCGGGCACTGGCGGCAGCCCCATCACTGGTGACAATGATTTTTTCTTCGAGGAGTTCATTGTAACGGCAGCGTGCCGTATGCAACGCCTTCGAAGATTTGGCCAGCTGCCGTTCAAAGTTGATCACGGCGCCAAGTTTATCGGCAATGGGCATGGCCAGTAATTCTGCGAATCCGGGGCCTGTCCAGTCCACCACTGCCATTTTTCCTTTTTGCAGGTGCGCAACTTTCTTGCCGCGGCCCGCAACAATGGTAAGCGCATTGTGCCGCGCCTGTTCGATGGCACGAAGGATTGAGGCTTCATCAACGCGAGCCGTTGCAGCAAATCCCCAAGCACCGTCGATCATCGCACGGACGCCGACCCCTTCGACCAGGGAATGATTCGCAACATCAACGCGGCCCCTCTGCGCCATGAAGGAATTGGATTGGCGTTTGTGGTAACGCAGTTCGATGTAGGAGTTGTCCTGGGCGCTATTTTGCGCGACCAGTTTTTTAAGCATTTCTTTCACGAAGTCTCCCAAGGCTTTTTTGGGTTCATTTGGTTCAATGTTGCCAGATCTTTATTATGGCACGCTGCCGCCGCCCGTGCGCCGGGCATTTTGTTCCATCTGGTCGCGCACGGTATTATTGCCAAGGCCAATCACGTTTGTCGCAGCGGCCTTCAGCCAAAGGGCCTGGGCAACGAGATTCACGCCGGCGGGGGCTTCCTTCTCAGCAAGTTCTGCCAGGCTGCGATACCATTCAAAGGCAAAGGCGGGCTCCCGTTTTGTCAAGGCTTCGTCTATTTTTTTATTAATAAATACGGGCACTTGCCGTGAAACCTCCTTTGGCGAGGGGCTTCGGAGTCGATTTTTCAGGCGCAAATATTCAAGGACCCATGGTTCGTCCTCGGGGGATTCCTTGCCATCGCCGGGGGCCGTTGGAAGGGCCGACCAGCCTGCCAAATACCATCGCCACGGCGCGGCTGCTTCGGGTGGCAAAATTTGCCCGAGGCGGTCACGAATCAGAATTTGCCGTGCCAAATGTATGGGCAATGGGTGGGAATCATGAAAACTAGCAAGGTCAGCCAAGTCGGGGCTGGTTTGAATTTTTGACTCACCAAAAGCCATGAGATCAAGTGCAAGGATCCTCATTTCAATGTCCTCTTCATTTCGCGGCGGCCAGGTGGGTTCCCCGTCACGGGGGTGATCCATTTCATTGATGATTTCTTCTCCCAGGGTTGCTGCCGCAGTGCGATCTTTCGCAATAAACGTGTCGTGAGCTTTTCTTCGTATGACCATGAGGTGATAGGTTGGGTCGCCAGTAATTTCCCCCATCCGTTCCAGTTCATGTGCGTCGGGATTTTCTGCCATTCGATCGGCAAAGGAGTGCGGGCACGAGTTCAGTGCGATTCCGCTGGAGCGAAAGATTGTGCTCGCCCGGATTTTTTTTCTAAGATCATTTTTTGCATTGCTTGAATTCTGTGCGATTTCTTGCTGCCACTCCGCGATCAGGTTCCCTGCATTAGCCCCCGTGGCTTCTTTCCAATTTTTTCCAGCATAAAGTTCAGTCACGGTTTTGATGCCGTTAAAGCGCGGGGACTTTGCCAACCATCCGATCAGTGACCCGGCTACGGTGTAGGCCCTTGGACCTGATTCCAGCCAGAACGTCCAGGGACTGAAAAGACTTTCTGGATTTTTAATTCGCCCGGATGACAGAAGTTCAGCCGCGGATTCGTCCAGTGACATCACACTAAAAATGTTTGCGTCTGGAGCAAAGGCCACGGCGAGGCCCTCCGTGATCGCCATGTTTGGATGGAATCCCAGTCCATGAAAGGCAATGCGCGACATCAGCGCGTGAACAAGTTCGTGCCTTAATGTTGGGTGAGGCAGGGGAAACTGGTGAGCCTGGCTTGCATAAGAAAGTTCATGGCTGGCGCGACGTCTTCCCCCGGCCGTGATGTGAACCCCCGGCGTGACCACATCCGTGACATCAGTGGCACCGCCTCCAAACCATAGTTTTTTTGAATGGGCATCGGGATAGGCGTAGATGTCGACTGTTGGATATTCAATTGGCCCAAATATTTTCTTTAGGTCCCGGATGTGAAATTCAGCTTCTTCAGCAAGGCGCGAGGCGTCCTGTTGGTCCATGTCGTGAAAAAGCTTAAACCCTGTGCCTTCGATGCGACCTGAGAACTGCCCTTGCAACAACTGGCTGCCGTGTCCAGTGACGGGAGATCCCCAGATCATGATCGTGATGATAATCCAACCGCTGGCGAGGCTGCCGATCACTGTCCTGCGTGCAATATTCGGATACCGTTTCGTCGATTTTTTCCATGTGCATGCGGCGAGGCCAGTGGCTGCGAAAAGAAAAGCATGTCCCGCCCGCGCCAGGATGATGTCGCGATGGAGCCAGATTCGTTCGTCGTAAATCGGGCCGTGCAAGAACCCGAGGAGGATGTGCACCGTGCGCTTTTGTGGCATGAACCATAACGTTGCGGCGAGGGTCGTCATCGACACGGCGACCACGGCGAGCCATAGCAACGAGGGTCGCCAATGGAACCGCCCTGTGCTGGATGATTTTGTTGTGAAATACCTGCTGGCGAGGATCGCCATGTTTCCAGCCGTAGCACTGAAAATGCAGGAGGGGAGGGCTTGCACCATCAGCCACTGACCATAACCAATCTCGCTGCACGGGCAGATTTTCAACACAAACATCACAAGTCCGGGCAGGGCCAGTCCGCTAAATAACGCAGCAACGGTCAGGAGCCATTGAGTCGGGGATCCAATTAGATGGGAACGGTGAAGGGCGACAAGCGGCCAGCAAACACTGACGATTGCTGCTGCAAAAGTCACATGCTCGTATTCAAGGTTGCGACCCGATGGGATCAGCAAGGCCGTTGCAGCCGCTGCAATTCCGGTAAAGAAAGCTAGATGGATCATGTCGATATGTCAGAGAGACTGCAGGAATGACCATGATCGCGAACCCTGCCGGCTCATGGCGAGCAAGTCGCGGCGGTGACGCGTGATCGTCGTGGAAATCCTGCGGGTTTGGTTGGAGTCGTTTCCTTCGGAGCCGTGTGCACGGGCATCTGCGCGCATGCTTTCGATAACTTTGCTGGCGTCAAACAGCAGGCACATGACCCGCATGGTCACAAGGCACTCCCCGGACTGAACGGCCTCTTCGTGATGATTGCCTGGATTGGCGGCAGGGCGTGAATGGCTCTCGGTGGCGCGATAATCGCTCACGCATTCGGCGAGGGCGTCGTCCTTTAGAATCCGGCTTATGAAGGCCAAATTATCAACGCGGCGTTGGATGGTGCTGATCGCTTCGCTTTTATAGACGCTCGCACGGTAGTACGCCGTCTGCTGGCGGATGTCGTCCAGGATATCTGTGGCAAGGTCCGCAATTTCGACCATGAAGTCGCCATAGCGCAGACGTGACATGCAGTCCTCCTGCCTGGAATTACCAGGTCATTGTTACATCAGCATCCGGATTCGTGAATTGAACCTGCATTTGATTGCCTGCCGCCATCTCCGGACTGTCTGTAGAGCGTGACGGGATATCGAAAACCACCATGTATTCAGCCGACCAGCGATTGACCCCTGGAAAGAAATTTTTCCAGCGATCCTTGTCCGCAAGGCGACGAACGAATGCGGGGCGCAAGGGCTTGTCTGCCGAGGTCAGTTGGATGGTCCAATGATCCTGGTCGGCGAGGTCATCGACTCTGGAGTCTGGTGAGAACAAGCTGACAAAAAAGGCGCTTTTGCCCGAGGATTCTTCAAGGAAATGCATCTTGTTTTTGGTAAAGCGTTCGGCGCGCCGTGCAAATGCTGATCGGAATTCCGGCGACAGGTAGGTGGCTTCAATGGTGTATTTGGTTTCAAAATCACGGCTGACTGATGTAGAGCGTGACGCTTTGCGCAAGGCATTCTCGTAGTCTTCATCCTGTTCGATGGTCGGCAGCATTTCGACCTTGGTTTTCGCTGCAGATCCAGTAACACATCCTGCGCCAAGCAGAGGAATGAATGCGACACAGAGGGTGAACATGACGCGTCGTGAATTTGAATTCTGTTTCATTAGTCCCTCTTTCATAAATTCTCCTGCCTCAAGTGGCAGAGGTAACCCGGTTGCGTCCACCTTGTTTTGACTGGTAGAGCCTCTGGTCAGCGATCTCAAGAAAATCAGTGGCCAGGTTGTGACTGGCGGCAAGTTCCGCAACGCCCAAGGACAGGGTTTGGTGGTGTTGCAGCTGTTGGCCCTTTTCGTCGGTCACCATGAATGGATGAGAATCGACGGCGGCGCGAATTCTCTCGGCGAGTTCAGTTGCCTTTTTGACTGGCGTGTTGGGCAGGATGATCAGGAATTCCTCGCCTCCGAAGCGTCCAAAGATGTCGTCCTTGCGGACAACATTTTTAACGACATTGGCGGTCTCTCGCAAAATATGATCGCCGGCATTGTGCCCGTAAGTGTCATTCACCTTTTTGAAGAAATCCAAATCGAATGAAATGAGGGAAAGGGTGCGTGTGCTGCTGCGGCTGAACTTGATTTCAGCGTCCAGGTTGTCCAGCAAATAGCGCTTGTTGAAAATTTGCGTTCCTGCATCAACAACCGAGCGGCTCCAACCTTCGTCCTCGCAGATGGTTTCGAGATCCTCGTAAGCGTTGAAGCGCATCAAAACGTTGCCAAAGCGGACATGGTCCCGGTGCTTGATGGCCAACGGTCCGGATAATTTCTGGTCATTTACGAAAGTGCCGTTAGAACTGCCAAGGTCTTCGACTTCGGCCAAGTCTCCGCTGATGAGGATTCTTGCGTGTTTACGGGAAACGCTTGGCTCTTGGATGACGACCGTGCAATCGGTTGCCCGCCCGATGGTGGATTCAGCCGGGGTCAGGGGATGGCGCTTGAAGACATCGCCGTGCAAGCGCGTCAGGCTTGCGCTATTGCGCTTGGGCGAACTGAATAGGTTCATCGATCCTGGGGTTGCGATGATTGTTTTGTCGTTGGTCATGGTGCGCCTTCAGGCATTCATGTGGCCTTGATTGTCGCTTCAATCGTCCGGAACTCTCTGATTTCTAAATGATATCACCGGACGGGGCGGGTCTGGATAGCCTGCCTCTGAACCTTCTTGGGCCAGCACGCCCGTGGCAACCTCCAAGTCCCTGAAAACTGCCGAAAAGTGCTTTCTTTTTGCTGGTTGCCTGAATACCATCGCTGGATTCGTTACCTCTGGAGAAGTCCAATGAAATTGACTGTGGTTGGTTCTGGATACGTTGGTCTTGTTACTGGCGTCTGTTTTGCCGAAGTTGGGCATGACGTCTTTTGTGTGGACACCGACGCCTCGAAGATTGCGATGCTGCGTGACAATGTCCCACCAATTTACGAGCCGGGCCTCGACGAATTGTTGAAACGCAATGCCGGCCATGAACGTTTGCAATTCACGACCAAGCTTTCGGAAGCCCTCACTGGTTCTTCCGCAGTATTCATCGCAGTGGGAACACCGGAAGGTGAAGACGGTTCTTCAGACCTGCGTTACGTCAAGGCCGTTGCCACTGAAATCGGTAGATTGGTTGATGGGCCGCTTTTGGTTGTGGTGAAGTCCACAGTTCCCGTCGGCACTTGCGACATGGTTGCAGCCACAATCGACGCGGAGCTTTTGAAGCGTTTTCCTGCCGGGTCGCATGGTTCCGCCAATGTGAAGCCTTGGGTGCGGGTTGCTTCCAATCCTGAGTTTTTGAAAGAAGGCACGGCCATTGAGGACTTCATGAAGCCGGACCGCATTGTCACCGGTGTTACGGATCATGAGTCGGCTGCAATTTTTCAAGAAATGTATGCCCCCTTCATTCAAGACGACCCATCTCGGCTGCAAGTGATGGAGCTGCGTTCCAGTGAAATGACCAAATATGCTGCAAACGCGATGCTCGCGACGCGGATCAGCTTCATGAACGAGCTTTCCCGCCTGTGCGAATTGGTTGGGTCAAATATTGATGATGTCCGTCGCGGGATTGGATCGGACCCGCGCATTGGCAAAAAGTTTCTTTATGCGGGGCCTGGATACGGTGGTTCATGCTTTCCAAAAGATGTTGAGGCTCTGCTCAGCACAGCGCGTCAAAATGATTGCGAACTCACGGTGCTCAAAGCCGTGAGCCATACGAATAAGCTTCAGAAGATGCACGTGGCACGCAAGATCCACAGTCATTTTGGTGGCGACCTCAAGGGGCGCAAGATTGCAATTTGGGGGCTTGCCTTCAAGCCTGGAACGGACGATGTGCGTGAGGCTCCTGCGTTGACAATTCTTTCGGCTCTGGTCAATTGGGGAGCCGAGGTCGTTGCCCACGATCCAGTCGCCAGAAAAACCTTCGGTCGTGCTTGGGTTCAGGCTGGGATGAAGGAATCGCAGATATCTTATGTCGATGATGCATACGACGCGCTTGACGGTGCCGATGCTCTGGTTCTGTTGACGGAGTGGGCCGAGTACAAGCGCCCTTCTTGGTCGCGCATTCGCGGTTTGCTGCGCACACCAGTCGTCTTTGACCTGCGTAATCAATATCCCTTTAAGTCTTTGGCCGAGGCTGGCTTTCATTACGAGTGCGTTGGGCGTCCTGATTCCCAGAGTAATTCTCGCAACGCGGGTGCCAAGTGATGCTTGAGCACATTCGGGCGACCATGGACGAGGCGGCGCGTGCACTCGATGCTTTGCGCCGAAACGATGAGGCCTTGTCGGCAGTCGCAAAGGCGGCTGAGTTGATGGTGTCGTCGTTGCGTCAGGGCGGATGCCTTTATAGCTGTGGTAATGGCGGCTCCATGTGCGATGCCATGCATTTTGCAGAGGAGCTGACAGGACGATATCGTAAGGACCGTCCTGCGGTTCGTGCCATCAGTATTAGCGATGCCAGCCATATTTCTTGTGTTGGCAATGACTACGGATACGAGTTTATTTTTTCACGTTACATCGAGGCCCACGGTCGCCCGGGTGACGTTCTTCTTGCCATCAGCACGAGCGGCTCGAGCAAAAACGTCAAACGCGCGGTCGATGCGGCGCGGGAGCGTGGCATGAAGGTCATTGCCTTGACGGGGCATACTGGCAGCGTGATCGGCTCGCTGGCCGATGTTGATGTCTGCACGCCAGGTGGTCCATACGCGGACCGGGTGCAGGAGCTTCATATCAAGGTGATCCATACTTTTATGGAACTCATCGAGCGGAAATTGTTTCCAGAGCTGTACTGATCAGGATGGCAGACGAGATTGGTTTAGAGGTTCAATGAAAGCGGCTCGCGCAGTAGTTCCTTGCGCAGCGCAATCGCAAATGGCGAGACGCCGGTGATGCCTGCTTGACCGAGGGACTGCATGTAAGTTGCAGACCGGAAGAGCACGTTCATGATGTCGCCGGCACCGAATCCTTCGGTTGCGATTTCTTTCACCAGTTCGTCCCACCGGACGCCAGATATCCAGCGATGAACAATATAAGCACCAGCCGGGTTTATGTCCCTTATTGGCGCGGATTCCCAGTTGGGTTCTTCGCGACGTTTTGGAGCCCCACCCTTTGATTTGCCATTGCTTGAACCACGTCCTCGCCGTCCCGGGGATAGGTCGTACAGGTCTTCAAAAAGCTCCAGCGGGTAAAGCTCTCGCAATTCAGAATCAATATCAGGAATTTTGAACGGAAAACGGTAGCTGTCGCTGACCCGTGGTTCCTTGAACCGGGCCAGTGAAAAAGCGCCCATCAGTTCGGCAAACCGGCCGAGGTTTTCGCTCTGCAGGACGCCGTCTGCAATCCGCCGCGCAATGTACATGCCGCCGGCTTGAGGGAAATACCTGGCGACCGAGCCAAAGGCCGTCAGCTTTTCGGTTTCATCCAATGCACCGACGGCATGCAAGTGGACGTGCATGTGGGCCAAGCCGCTTGATGCGGTGCGGTCTTCGATGTAGGTGTGGCATTTGCGGCGATGCTTGCAACCATGGCATAGCGCGGCGACGTCATTTTCCTTGGATTTTTTTTCCTTTGGGTCAGCGTCTTCTTCGCGCCAAAATTTGACGATTTCAGAGACTGGAGACCTGCATGGTAGTTTGTGATCGCCCAAGTGATCTTGCACATCGCCAGATTGCACAATGGACAAGTCGGCCTTCCGGTCTCTGAAGGCAAGGAAACTTTTTTCATAAAAGGCCTCGATCGCGCGCAGGCTGAAACCGCGTCCAATCAAACCGAGGAACGTTGTCGGATCCTTGCGAAGTCTCGACTCGCAGGTTTCCCGGGAGGTAGCGCCCATCCTGCCAAAATAGTCGGGTGCCGGCCACAGGCTGTAGCCGATGGCGTCACGGCCGCGGCGACCTGCACGGCCCAACATTTGTAAAACTTCAGACGGTGAATAGGGTGTAAATCCCTGGTCTCCGGGCCGGTCATAATCAGAAATCATGGTTGAACGGACCGAAAAGTTGATGCCCAGGCTGAGCCCCATCGTAGCAGTGCAGAAGCGCAGAAGCCCGTTTTTCAGTAATTGTTCGATCGCCATTCGCACGGGTGCCGCAAGGCCCGAATGATGCCATGCGACGCCGTAGGTTTGAATCGCACGGCGCAGGTCGGGGCCCATGAAAGACAGGGCCCGGACTTCACTGTGGATCTGTTGTAAGGCGACGCCGATTTTTTGGCTCTCCTCAAGGGGGAGCGGCGACATCTGACGTGCCACGGAGATGGCCAGGCGTTCGCACGCGATGCGGCGTCCCGCATACATGATGCAAGGGGTCAGTTCTTTTTCCAGAATCGATTTCGCCAGCAATGCAATTTCTTCTGGTTGCGGTGCCCGGTCTTGGCGCCCACCAGTGTCTGGTTTTTCAAACAGCTTGCCAGGAAGTTGATCCGCTAGAATCCACTCGTCTTGATAGTGAACCAGACCTGCGAGCGGCACGGGGCGATGGGTTGTCCGAACGAGTTCGCAAGGTCGGCCCCTGATATTGGTCAGCCACGTGCAAATGTCTTCGGCGTTTGCCACCGAAGCCGAAAGCATCAGGAGCTGGCACGAGGCCGGGGTCAGGATGAGGGCTTCTTCCCATGCGCTGCCGCGACCAGAATCTTGCAGATAATGGTATTCGTCAAAGACGACCAGGGTTCGTCCCAAGTCAGGTTCTGTTCCAAGCAGAGAATTGCGATAGGATTCGAGTGTCGCCACAACGATGGGTGCGTTGAGGTTTTCTTTGATGTCGCCCGTCGCGATACCGACGTTTTCTGCGCCGAACAGGGCTCGGAGTTCGCGAACTTTATCGTTGGACAGACTTTTAACCGGGGTTGTATAGGCAGCTCGAAACCCAGGTTTATGAATATGAGCGGCGAAGAACGATTCGACGACGCGGGTTTTTCCAGCTGACGTTGGCGCGTCAACGACGACACTGCCCCCGCCGTGCAGGATGTTACAGGCTTGTTCCTGCCAGGGGTCAAGTCCGGGGCGCGGGGTCTTCGGAAGCAGTGCCTCGGCGCGCCATTGTTGCATTTTATTTTTGGTGGCCTCAATCGCATCTTTAACGTCGAAATTCGTTTTTGATGCGGCAGGTGCCTCGCGGATAGGATTCACATATCTAGCGGGCCGCGTGGGTGTTTCCTCGCGGCCTCGGCCAGATTTAGCGGGCTTTTTGTGATGCTTGGACGGTTTAGACGGATTGGACGTCTTGTTGCCGTTTTTGGAATGTTTTTTTCGAGCCATTACCTACAGAATGTATAGGAGTTCCCTGTATTTAGGAAGTGACCAAAGCGAATCATCCACCAGAAGTTCAAGTTCGTCAGATACCTTCCGGACCTTTTCCATCATCGCCATCCCGTCGCCCGCCAGTTTTGCGGCCAATTTTTCCTCATCATGAATCGAGGAAGTCGTTCCCAACAGGGCTTGCAGTTGGCTGGTTTCTTCCACCAGGTTTCCGTACAAGTTCACCAGGCCTTCAAGTCGGGAAGCCACTGCCTTTGGTGTTTTCGCCAAAATCCTGGTGCAGGCTTCTACGGCCGCAGATTGTTGTGAAATCTGGCTTTCGACGGCTGGCAGAACCTGAGTGCTTACCATCTCCAGCAACGTCTCAAGTTCGATCAGGCGAATCTTGTTGTAACGCTCTACAAACACATTGTAGCGGGCAGAGGACTCTTCCTTGCCGAGGATGCCGAGGCGCTCAAGCATGTCCTGTGTGGTTTTTTGATTCAGGACTTTCAGCGCTTCAGGAGTCGTTCGCAGATTGGGCAGTCCCCGCGATTCAGCTTCCTGATGCCACTCGTTGGAATAGCCGTTCCCCTCAAAACGGATTTTTTTGGTCGCTTTCACGGTTTCCTGAATCAGCGCCAAAATATGCTCGGCGGATGGCCGGTCTCCGCCGCGACGGCGAAGTTCTGCATTCATCACCTCCAAGGCATCAGCCGCCGCCGCATTGAGGAAAGTCAATGACGGGCTGATGCTTGCCGAGGATCCAACAGCACGGAATTCAAACTTGTTGCCCGTGAAGGCGAATGGAGATGTCCGGTTGCGGTCTGTGTTATCGCGCGAGATCACTGGCACGCGGGCCAGGTCGAGGTTGATTTCACGCTGACGCTCCGTCAGGGCACCGCCCCTGCCATCCGTCAGTTTATTGAGCACTTCGTCCAGGGTTTCGCCAAGGAAAACGCTCATGATGGCCGGTGGTGCCTCATTCGCACCCAGACGGAAGTCGTTTCCGGCAGATGCAATCGCCATCCGCATCATTGCGCCGTGATCATGGATTGCCTTGATTGTGGCCGCTAGAAAATAAAGAAACCGGATATTGTCGGATGGGTTATCGCCTGGTTCGAGCATGTTATGGCCATTGCTGTCCGCGATCGCCCAGTTGACGTGTTTTCCCGATCCGTTGATGCCAGCAAATGGCTTCTCGTGGAACAAGACCGTCAGGTGATGGCGCTTGCCAACCGATTTCAGAACCTCCATCACAAGCTGATTGTGATCGGCAGCAACGTTTGCAAATTCAAAGATCGGGGCAATCTCACACTGGTTTGGTGCGACTTCGTTGTGGCGTGTTTTACACGGAACGCCAAGTTTGTAGAGTTCTTGTTCGCATTCCATCATGAAGCTCAGGACGCGTGGCTTGATCGAACCAAAGTAATGGTCTTCCAGCTGCTGGCCGCGCGGCGGATTGCGTCCTAGCAGGGTGCGTCCAGCCAAGACGAGATCGGGGCGCAGTGCGCCCAGGGAGTCATCAACGACAAAGTATTCTTGCTCGGGGCCGGCGGTGGCGACGCAATATTTTACGTCATCATGCCCAAGCAGGTGCAGGGCTTCACAAGCGCGGCGATTGAGTGCAGATAGCGATTTGAGGAGTGGGGTTTTCTGATCCAGAGCCTCACCGCTGTAGGAGATAAACAGGGATGGAATGCACAGGGTCATGCCCTGTTCGGTTTGCATCAAGAACATTGGTGATGATGCGTCCCATACTGTGTATCCACGGGCTTCGAAAGTTGAACGGCGCCCGCCCGAGGGAAAGCTGGACGCGTCAGGCTCGGATTGAATCAGTTCCTTGCCCGTGAACCTTTCGACCGCGCCCCCCTTGCTGTCGAAAGAGAAGAAGGAATCATGCTTTTCTGCGGTGGCCCCGGTCTGTGGCTGAAACCAGTGGCAGTAATGGGTGGCACCTTTGGAAACGGCCTATTCCTTCACAGCATTCGCGACCAGGTCTGCAAGATCCCGGGGCAATGACTCTCCGCTGGTTGCGTATTCTTTCAGTCTGGAAACCTCGACGGCCCTGAGTTTCTTTTCCATCAGGTCAAAGCTGAAGGTGTTGCAGCCAAAATATTCGGAAATCTTTAATGGGTCGTTGTCGGATCCAAGAGGACGTTGAAATCCCCGGCTGCGGCGTGCTGCGGCAATTGCTGCTGCGTGCATGCGCTCTGACGAACGGTTCGAACTGCTGGGGGCGGACAAGGCGTTGGTGGTAACAGATGCGGACATGGGCGGGATCCTCCTCGGTGGGGTGAAAAGGCACACCCGAAGATTAGGTTTCCAGCCGCTTCACTGCAAGGGTTTTTCTTGTTCAAATGCTTTCTGCAGAAGGGTTACGTACCTTTCAACGGACTCATCAACAGCCTTCAGCGTCCCGCTGGTATCGATCACGCGATTTGCGAGCTTTGCTTTAGCGGACGCGTCCATTTGACCCGCAAGGATTTTCTCTGCAAGTCCATGCGGGACGCCACGTTGAAGCTGAAGGCGCTCCAGTTGCATGGCCCGCGGGCATTCTGTGACCCACACTTCCCGAAAGTCTTTCGGTGTCTTGGTTTCAAAGATCAATGCGGCCTCGTAAAAGAAAATCTGTGGCCGCTGGTCCAGACCTTTTTTTTGCAATTCCTCATGAAGGGCGTTCCGGATCGCGGGGTGCATTATCCCTTCGAGTTTGGCGCGGGCTGCCGCATCCGAAAAAACGATGGAACGCAGTTTTTCGCGGTCAAGATTTCCCGAGGCATCGACGATGCCGCCGCCAAAAGCCTGCACAATCGATGACAGCGCCGGGCTCTCCGGGGCAGCAACGACTTGCCGCGCCAATATGTCGGCATCAATGACGGTGAAACCTTTTTGCCGCAGGATCCCTGCCACGGTGGACTTGCCGGTGGCGATGCCCCCTGTCAGGGCGATTCCCCAATGCTTGAGGAGGTGTTCAAAAGTTGTAGGAGAGTTGTGCTTCAATTCCATCCCCATGCAAACCGGTTTCAAAGGCCAGACCACGGCGACGCCCGCGGGGTTTTTTGCGTGACTTGCCGGAGGGGGCGTTGATGGCAGCCTCAATGCTGCTGGCTGCCCATGCTGCGCCAAATCCAAGCAGACAAAGGGTTGCGTTATCGCTACTCGACTTGGCGTAGGCAGCTTGAGCGGAGGCCTGCTGATCATAATAGTCGATATCGTCTTGAGTGGCACCCGGTGTGTCTCGCGCTGCAATGGCCTTACCGGCTTCTGTTGTTGCCGTCGCCGCGCTCGATGAGTTCATAAAATAAAGGATCAACGCCCCGCCTTGTGCTGCGGTAAAGGCTCCACCCAGCAAATAATTGCCGTTTTGATATTGCCCTGCACCGAAGGGGAGAAACTTGATCAGTGGATTGGATTTCCGGGAGGCACTACTTTTTGTGCTTGAAACCCGTGGGACTAGTTCGTCCGTCGGCGGTGTTCCGGATTGGGATGGGGCTTCCGCAACGGAAGGCAAAGGCGCTTCTGCTGCCGATTGAGGCGGTATCAAGTCCATCGGTGGAGGGATGGGTGCTGACATCTGCGGTGGCGCGGCCTGTTGCGGATAGTAATAGTAGGGTGACGGATTCTGGTAGGCCGGGGCTCCGTAACCTTGGCCTGGATACACGGGGGAATAACCCGGATTAGGAGCATATCCCGGTGGTGCCTGGTATGACGGGTAAGTCGGATATTGAGGATATTGAGGATAGCCCGGACTGTAGCCAGGGAGCATTGGAGCCTGTTGATACGGCTGCTGCTGATAACCGGGTTGAACATAGTTTTGTTGGGGTGTTGGAATCTGTCCGGGACCGTATCCAGGTTGATAGGTCGGTGCCTGCTGGCGTGGTTGCGCTGCCTGTTGACGCGGCTGCGGTGTCGTCACAACGGGTGGTGGTCCCCCAAAGGTGCCGGCAAAATCATCTCCGAATAATTCCTGCCGTTTTTTTTGAGGTGCATTTTTTTTGCTACCGGCTGCAGGGGCTTTTGCCTGTTGTTGGTTTTTGATTGGTGCCTTCGGCCGGGCAACAGGAATTATCTTTTGTGGTGCTTTGACCAGAAGAACATTGATGCGGTTGGAAAAGTTTGTTTTTGCGACCGTCTTGATCCTTTGGCTCTGATAGCCGGGCGCGGACACTTCAATGACCAGCGAACCGGGGTCGACTTCAAATGTGTTCCCGGCATTGCCGAGGATGATGCCATCTTGTGTCACAGTGGCTTTGGCGACGTTGCAGGAAACGGTCAACGTCGTTTGCTTCGCGATTTTTTTCGGCTGTTGAAGGCGGCCAGAATTTCTTACTGGTACAGGCTGCTTGGTCGTTTTTCCCGCGGCAAAGTTTTCAGACAAGACGGCGCTTGCAATAAGAAGATGGATGGCCAGGCGTGTGAACTTCATGGTTCACGCCCCCCGGTTTTCGGAGTGCCAATGGTTCCTTGCGGCCTGCTGAATTCAACATTGTACGTTATGCCGGTCGAGGAGACGCTGGTGTCAATCCGACGTTCCTTGATCTCGCCGTCAGACTCAACCCTGACGGTGTAACGTCCTGGGGCAAGTTTTATGGATTTCGATGATTGCTCCATCCGGAATTTTTGGGCTGCGCTATTGTTGTCGGCCGCCGGGATGATGGAGATATTTGCCGGCCAACGGTTGCTGGAAATCGTCAGGGTTCTTGTCTGAACGTTGCGGTTTTCCCCGGCGACCGAAGATTTTGGATCAGCACGGTCTAGTGTAATGGTGCCAAGGGTGATGCGGTCGCCCTTTGCCACGGAAATCTTTTTTACATACTCCCGATAACCAGTGCGCCGTAAAGTGACTGTTAATAAACCCGAGGTGACAGGCAGCCATCCGCTGCCTTCGCCGTTCGCGCTGTCGAGGGTGGTTCCAACGCGCTTGTTATTGATGAAAATTTCTGCGGCCGGCTGCGATGCGATCGACAAACGTGCAGTTCCTGGAACCGGCGGAGAAATTGCCGGAGAAACGGATGGAGAAACCGGCGATGAAACTGGCGATGAAACTGGCGGAGAAACTGGCGGAGAAACCGGCGATGAAACTGGCGGACTTGGGTACACCTGCGGTGCGCGGTTTGCCTTTCGAGGTTCTTTTTTTGACGGTTTTACAGGAGCCGCAGGAGCTGCTGTCGGTGCGGGCGGAGGCAGAGTCGGTTGAATCAAAACCGGTGGCGTTGATACCGGTTGTGCGACGGGACTGGTTGTAGGTCGGGTCGGGGCCGGTTCTGGTCTAGTTTGAGGACGAGGCTGGACAACCATTGCGGTCTGGTTTTGCATCGAATTCTTGATGCTTTTTAAAGTCCGGAAATCCGTCAGCCACAAGAATGCCATGATGATAGCGACGATGATGGCCATCACGACTGGGGTTTGGCTGCCCGCGTTCCGAATGAAAGTTTGCCTGATCTGGATCGGACGTGGTGGCCGGCGCATACTTGGTTGTTGGCGACGCTGTGGCGCGCTGGCTTTTGATTCTTGGCTTTGAGCGGGTCGGATCAACCTCGGTTGCGCGGTCCTGACTTTTGTTTTTTTGCTGGATTGCGCCCGATCTGTGTATGGTGTCGCGGGATCCCCGTTAAGTACATTTTCTAGTTCCTGCGCATTGGAAATCTCCTGTGGTGGTTGCGTCGAACCGCGCAGAATGTGGGATTCAAGTTCCATTGCGCTGGAAAAAACTTTTTTTGAAGTAAGCCAGGCGTCGATGGCGATCCCCAATTCACCCACACTTTGAAACCGCGACTCCGGATTTTTCTGCATGCAACGAACGACCATGCGGTCGATTTCCATGCTGAGCCCGTGGGTCCTGAACCTGGGGTAAACAAATTCACCTTTTGAAATTTTTTCCACGACATCTGCGCTGCTGGCCCCCTCGAACGGCAGCCGTCCGGTCAACAGTTCATAGAACAGGACACCGAGGCTGTAGATGTCGCTTCGCCCATCGACATTGCGCCCCTTCACTTGTTCCTGGGACATGTAACTTGGTGAGCCCATGAACATGCCGGTAACTGTCTTCTTGTGTTTCTGCGTGTCCTTGGCAATCCCGAAGTCCATTAGTTTCAGGCGTCCGTCATCGGTCACCATGACGTTTTCCGGTTTGATGTCCCGGTGCACGATTCCCGACCGGTGTGCATGCTCAAGGGCTCGGGCAATTTCGCGGACGATACAAGTAGCAACGATCTCGGGCAGGTGGCGATTGGGTCTGGCCTGCTGCATGGAAGCCAAAGTGGTTCCGTTGATGATTTCAGCGACGAGCCAGAGCTGTTCCAAGTCTGGTCCCGAGAAGTCGTAGATACGCATGATGTTCGGGTGATCCAGCGTCGAAACGGCCTGAGCCTCTTGCTGGAATCGCGATCGGATATCAGGATTGCGGCGAAGGTGATCGTGTAAAATTTTTATCGCAACGTAGCGCCCAAGTTTTTCGTCCAGTGCGCGATAAACGTTGGCCATGCCGCCTTCACCAAGGCGGTCCAAAATGCGGTAGCGCTGTCCCAAGACAGAGTTTCTCATGTCGGGAGGATCGGTATAAGTTGCCGATCACTTTAGGTTTTTCAGGGCGGTAGCAGGGGATCGTTTCAGACTTCGTGCGGTAAAATATCGTGATATGACGTAAAACGTTTGAAAGGGCTATAAAAACGCAAGTTTGATACCCGGGCCGTGTAGATGCACGCGTATGATTCAACCTGGTTCGCAAATCGCGAACGTTCCAGTCCAACTTTCATCAGGCTGCCCCAGACTGGATGAACATTGGCCTCGCGTTCCGCGATCGCCTGTTTAATCTCCTCGTCAATTCCAACGAGCAAGGCCTGTTTTTCATGGGCTTTTTCCAGAAGTTTTTCGTTTTCAGCAAGCAGATGTTGTCCCTTTCGAGCGTCGCCCCGGTCCGTCGCGATTTTCGCCTGTCGTGCATTTGAAGCAATCTTGGAACGCAAAATCTGCAGTTCCTCGTCACAAACCTCACGCTCGCCGATCCTGGTGTAAATCGATTGAAGCGCCGGGCGAAGTTCTTCGAGTTTCAGAAGTTCCTTTTCAAGTTCTTCCACAACCAACAGGGTTCGCCAGTTGACCGATCCTTTTGAACGGATGATATCCCCGTAGATGTGATCGCCAACATAAAGGATCTCGTCCCCCCGAAATCCAGTCAGGTTTTGCAGGAGTTGCGCATTCCCACCCTGATAGATCTTTCCTTGCTCAAGTGAGCCAGCGGCTGCCGTCAGCAAGTTTGACTGAGTGACGACCTCATAGAAAGGCTGGCTTCCGGTAAAGAAACCTGGCTTTCCAGACCCGACGATGACGTACCGGAAATACTGGCGCCAGTCCGGAAAGTCCGAGCTGGCATCTCCCAGAAGGAACGTCATGACGGCATTGGTGTAGGGCCAGTTTGAATTCGTCAGCAGGAAAAGGTGCTTTCCAGCATCCATGGTCCGGATGAGCATCGTTGCAAGATGCCTGTCGCGGATGAAGAATTTTTCTGGATTGCGCAGGACTTCATCTTTGATGCTGCCGTCTGCATGGCTTTTATCGATGAATTTTCGCAGATCAGCGTAGACTTCCCGAAATGACTTCTGGATTTTTCCGGGATTGGATTTCATGTAGTCCACGATTTCTGCGAAAAGCTGGACCTCGCTCAGCGCGAAGAATGAATCCATCGAAAGAAATTCGTAGGCTTTGAAACTCTCACTATTGTAAAGCTTGTGGCGCGTTTCTTTGTCCAGGCGGGTGTGACCGTGAAACGCGGTTTTTACATACTTGTGACCGTCTACTTTGAGGATGTTTCCCCGGTCCATGTCGACCAGCAGCCCTCGGATCAGAAATTCTGGCTTGAACTGCAGACCTTCCAATTCAGCCGGGTACCCTGCATCAATGAATTTTTGTAATGTCGCACGGAAAGCCAATGCTTCAAAAGCCTCGCGATTGTACATCGCGAGGGTGTGGTCCATGTCAAAGCCGATAGCCCTGATGTTGCCCATGTTGAGCGAACGGTTTACAAAAACCTTCTGCCATTTTTCAAGCTTGTTGCGTTTTGACATCAATTTTAGCCGCCAAGAATTTCAGACCCACCTGGAGGTGCATTTTCCCGTTTTCATCCATGAATTTTCGTTGATAAACGGATTCAGCTCCGGACTCTGAATATAATTTTTCTCCAATAAGGATCCTGACTTTTTCGATTGTTCGCCCTGGCATGAGCAACGTGCTCTTCGCACCGGTGCGGAGCGAAAAACCAGATGCTGACATGTCAAGAATTTGTTTCGTCAGGATTGTCTCCTCGTCCTCTGGATTCGTGAATTCGCAGCGAACGTTTTCCTCGATTGAAAAGTTGAACCTCTCGTCGCCGCGTGTGTCACTGATGGATTCCACTTTCGTTGCTTGAAAAATGAAATTTTTCCCGTCGCTCTCTAACCTTTCGGATAGAATTCGCAGCAAATCAACTTGGATGACAAAGTTTTGCGACTTGGAAAAATCTGAAATTAACCCGAAAGGAACGGTATTTACAACGTTAAGCCGATTACCATCGACTCGCAAAATGCGCGAGCCGAAGGAAATGGGCAGGCCGTCTCCGCTGATCATCGCCTGCCGGCCGGGCTGCGCGGCATCCTTGATTAGGTGGGCCATCTTTACGATTTCGTCGTTGTCGCTGGATGAGATCATGTCAGCGGGCCTCCTTGAAGAAAACATAGTCGGCGAATCGCTCGCTGAGGCGTTCTACCCTTTGCACATTGGGAAAGGCGCGTGTCACAGCGATCTGAAATTTGATCTGGTCAAATGCGAACTCCTGCATCGTTGAATTGTCATTTGCGACGTAAAGTGCGCTGGTTGAAACTTGGGTGTCGTCTTGGATGTTCCATCGAATTCCACCCTGGACGACGATGCCACTGTCGTTACGCATGCACAGGGTGGGTGCGGCCGGCGTCGTCGTGGTACTTCCTGGACTGGCAACAGAGCTAGTATTGCACCTTCCGTTTAGCCGGGCACGGCCGAGGCTGTAGTGATCTTGGTAAAAACCGGCGAGTCCGTTCAGGGAGAAGCTCGAATTGATCCGGAAGTCTGCCTCGGCAAAGGCACCGAGCCGGCTGAAGTCCATCCAGTAATCATTGAAGATGAAATCGTAGTGAAAGATTTCAGCTGACAGGTTCAATTGGTTGTCCATGAGTGACTGGCTGTGGCTCGCCCCCACGCTGAACGCGGGACTTCCTGATCCGCCAAGCAAGTCATAAGTCTTGTTTGACAGGTCCGGCGTCTCCAGATTGATCTCCTTGCGGAGGTACATGTATGCCGTCGTTCGGGATTTTTCGCTGAAACTGCTACTGATCCAGGGAATCAAGATTGACGTGTCATTGATGTTCAGGGAACTCCGAAGGTCGCCTTCTTCTTCCCCGGAAAAAAACTCGGATCCGATTTTTGCAATTTCATAGCGCCCAAAGACACCGCTATCAAACCGGTCCGTGAGTTTTCCACGAAAATCCCCAAACAGGGTATGGCGGCGTTTCAAGAGATCGAAGCGGAATGGAAAATAACGTGTGTTGAACGGGTCGTCCAAGAATTGCTGCAACCGCGTGTCAGTGGTGTAATACGTCTGCCGGTACAGATATCCGCCTGATGCGGTTCTGGTGCCTTCGCGCCAGGGCCCAACACCGACCCCGGCGTTTGCGGTCAAACCATACTCATTGTCGCTTCTGGCCTCGAGTGCTGGTCCGTCTGAAGACCCGCTTGGATCTTTGTAGTCAGACATCAGGTACATGAAACCAGTTTGAACAAACCAAAAGTGGGGATAATCAAAGAGCGAGCGCGGGTTGTTGCGGTAGTGGAGCCTTTCCAGATCAGGTTTTTCGATGCCCGGAGCCGGATCGCTGTAGCGTCCTGCCTGGGCTGCTGCCAGCAGTTTGTCGGCTGGTGCACGGTAGGCACCTGCAGGAAATCTCTGGGTATAAGATTTAAAAAATGTGATGGCTCTTTCGGCGTTGCGCGTCCTGTATTCCAAGCTTGCCAGTTCAAACAGCGCCTTGCTTGCGGATTCGTCCGCGTATCCGGCAGCGCGTGTCAGCCAGTAACGGGCCGAACTATTTTTGCCGGTCGCCTCGTAAGCAAGGCCCAAGTATAGCGAGTTCAGCGAGGATTCCCTGATTTTTCCCGCAGAGTAGAGCAGGGGTTGGATGGCCTTTGCGGGATAACCACTTTGATAGTAGGCGACCCCAAGACGATGCCAGGAGACGAAATCAAAGCGGTTTTTCTGCAGCCTTTTGGTTAACGATGGAATCGCTTGTATGGCGGTGGATGAGTCGTCTGCGGCTTGCAGGTTGTGGGGATGACCTGCGGCCCCAGACAGGGTTATAATCAGGAACAGCAGGAATTTAAGTTTTCGAGTCAACGGTTCTGCAACCCAATCAGGTGGTGCATCGTGATCAGAACACCCTGCGCCGGGATTCATCTGTCAGGACCCAACGCCAGCAAAACGGCAGTGGTTGTGCTGCGCCCGTCAGGGCAATCTGGGACCAACGGAGAAACGACCGGGTTTGAACTGGTGAGAGTATATGAAAAGATTGGCTCTTTTGGGAACTTGTTTTCTGATGACCGCCTGTTCGGGATCCTGACCAGGGAGGGGCCATTTGGTTCCGTTTTCGTCGATTGTCCACTGACCGTACCTCCGTGTGTCGATTGTGTGCGTCCGGCATGCCCCGGAGTAATCCATTGCGATGATGTCGGAGTTGCCTGGATGCTGTCGGTGGCGGAACGCCCGGGGGCTGCACGGCAACGCCGGCGGCGCAAAGTCAACCCACAAGGGCAAAGGTTGTGGGATGTGCTCCAGTTGAGCGGAAGTCATTCTAAAATCCAAGACCCCACTTACAATTCAAATAATGCGCCGTTGGTTGTCCGGGCACGTACCCTGCAGAGGCGCTTGAATTCTTCCTCTGGTGCGGGCGTCGTGGATCCCGTTAAATTGATGGAAACCAATGTTCCGATGGTGGTCGACAAGATCGCCGTTCATTGTGGGATATCTTCGGGATCGCAGATGCCATCAGTGGCCTACAGGAACTTCGAAGTTGGATATGATTTTCGTCGCGCCATCATTCAAGCAATGGTCCGGTCTGGATTGCTGTCCGACAATCCGGGTTCAGAGTTCAGGATTGGATCCTTGCATCAGTCGATGGAAGTTTTTCATGCCTTGATCACGGCGTGGGTGGCCTGCCTTCAGAACAGCGGTAAAACGTCTTCACCGGTCGACGGCTTTGTTGAGGCCGGCGGCGGATGGGTTCATCTCCCTGAAACTAGTCTTTTGCCAAATTTCCGATGATTTTCCTTTGAAACCGGTCGATTGACCTGATCGCCGCCGGTGCTCGAATGATCCAGGAACGGCGAACGACGGTAAAACCTTCAAGCCTCCAAGATTCTTTCCGAAAACTTCCTGGTGAAGTGGTCGGGAAAGACCCTGGAGGCAATGGTGCAGATCCGGATGGCCGGTGTCACCCATATCGGGCGACGCCGCAAAAACAATCAAGACAGCCTTTTCTTTGATGAAGGCCACGGCATCGGTGTCGTCGCCGATGGCATTGGCGGCCGCAAGGGCGGAGAAATTGCATCGACCCTCGTTGTCGATGGAATTCGTCAGGCATTTCTGGGCTCTGAAGTCATTCGTCACGAAGAGGTCACGCCTTTCCTTGCCTCTGCAGTCGACACGGTGAATGCAAATGTATTTGGATTTGGCCGAAACAATCCAGAATATGCCGGCCTTGGTTCAACGATGGAGTGCATTTTTTTCTCGGGTGACATGGTGTACGTTGCCCATGTCGGAGACAGCCGCACCTACCTCTATGACGACGGGCAATTGTTTCAATTGACCCTTGACCACAATGTTGAAAATTTTGTCGACCGCGGCCTCGTTCATCGTGATTCACTTCAAGACCCGGGAATTCGCGGTGCCGCATTGGTCAAGGCAGTTGGCTTGACCCTGCGGTGCGAATTAGACATTTGCCGGATCAAGCGCCGACCCGGCCAAATTTACCTTTCTTGTTCCGATGGCCTCACCTCAATGCTCGAGGACCGCCAAGTTGCAGCCTTGCTCGCGACCCACAGCGGAAATTTGCAAAAGGCGGCCGGTGTTCTTCTTGATGCCGCAAACGATGCTGGTGGCCGGGACAACATCACGGTCCTTCTTGCTCGCGTGGAGGGCCGCTGATGGGGCGGGCGAAACTCTATCTGATTCGTCGGGACCTCGAGACCTTCACTGGTCCCGTGACGGCGGCGGAGCTTGCGCGGCTTATTGAACGTATGGCTGTTGGATTCCGTGACGAGGTTACGGGTCATTGCGGTCCTTGGATTTTTCTCGATGACCACGACAAACTCAGGAAGTTTTATTCTGAGTTGATGCCCATTGTGCAGGCGGCCTCAGTCAGCGGCTGGTCGAGCGATGCCAATGAATTTCGTAACGAGCCAACGATCAAGGGGCCAATGATCCTTGCTCGCAAGAAACCGGACCGCCGGTTGATCCTGGCGGCCGCATTCTTTGGTTTGGCAATTTTCGCTGCGATGGTGGCCTGGATTTTTGTCGGGTCAGGAGAATTATCTAGCCGCATCATAGGATCTCAAATTCCACCGGCAAGTGAATTGACTGCCTTGTTGCAGACAGGTAGCGAAAAGGAATTCGTATCCTTGATGGAGCCTCAACTTCCTCGGATCATTGATCGTGGAAATCGCAACCACGATGTCATGGCCGCATGGCTACCTTTCCTGCGTGCTTACGCCTTTTATGGTGCGGGGGAGATTGATGGCTTTTCCTCTAAAAAACTGCGTGGTGAGTCTGGGGTCGCGGCACCAGCCGATTGTTCCGTCAAGGCTTGGACAAAGCGCTGGCATGATGCCTACCCATCGTTCAGCGCAGTGACGCAGGGCGGCCCACTTCCTTCGGATCATTGGGCTCGATTGCTTGCCTGGGATCCGCATTGGATCAACCGCAGATCCCAGTCTGGCTGGATTCGCCCCCGTAACTTCTACCAGGGATGCGTTATGGCGGCATCGCGTGCCTTTGATTCAATTCCTGCAGGTGCCACCGCTGACGCAGTCCGGGAGCGTCTTGCCGTACTCGCCGCGGTCTTGAAAAATCCTGGTAAGGCGCAAGTCGAAGGCGCACCGGAAAAAGGAACAGGCTCCGCGAAGGCCAGCGCATTTGGCCTATGGACTTGCATGGATTTGGCGCGTAACCGGATCGAACTGGATCAATGCCTTGAAGCCCCATGGCAAAGCCTGATGCAATCGGATTACAACCGCGAGAAATTTTACTGGTCGATGCTTCGCCTCGCCGTCAAGGCTCGCAGCGAAGGGGATCAGGCTTCGTGGCCGCTCTTGCGCAATGATTTGCAAGCATTCATCTCTGGCCGCGATCAAAGTGATTCGTACACGAGGATTGATTATGCGGATGAATTGCATTTCGTCGGGGCAATCAAAGGAGTTCTCCCTTCTGTGATGGATACAACTCCTCTGCCGTCTGGACCCATGAAGTCTTTAACCGGGGACATTCAAATCGATCTCGCCCATTGAGTCGCCGGATGAAACATTTTGCCTCCTACATTTGTCGCCAACTGATCCTCGCTGGACTCTGCGTCACGGCAGTTTTAAATTTCCCTTTGGGTGAACAAGCCATCGCTGCTCCTGATCCAACGGTAGCAATGCAAAATGCACTGCAGCGCGGAGACTGCGCCTTTGCCACCTCACAGGCCACGCAAATTCTGTCGCAATATCCATTCGGTACCGCAGAGGCCGCTCAGGCTAACCTCACCCTGGGAACTTGCCTGCTGCGTGTAAAACGCTGGTCGGCTGCCCAGCGGGCTTTGCGTCTGGCAAGGCCACTTTCTGGACGAGCGGCCCAGACCCGGCGGCGTCTGGAAAAATTCGCGGCGGATCGTGAGCAAGAGGAAAATCGATCCTTTGGCTCAGGGACGACCAACTCGCTCTGGAGCCCCGTTGCGGCTCAGCCATATTGGCAAGCCCCCGCACCCGTGGTGATGCCGGTCGAGCCCGGCTACGGTAAGGGCAAGGCTCCCCAAAGTCCCCGTCCTTCTCCCGCCAAGCCCGCCAAGCCCGAAGAAAAGCTCCGCGGCTTTGCGATCACGCCGGCTGCGACTTACAAACGCATCGATTCCTATAAAAGCTTCAGCGGCTTGTCGGAAGTTGGAGACAACGCGACGACTACGGAATCCAAGGTCACGGCACAGGTGCGGTCAGAGTCCCCGATGGCTTACGCCGGCGGGGATGCGCTGGCACTATCCCTTCCATTGGAACTCAATTACGCACAAAATTCGGGAAACAATGAAATCATCAGTTTCTCCAGGGCATCGGATACTGCCACCACGGTTAGCGGAAATTTGAAGGACGAGGGGAAAAATTCCAAGGTTTTTACCACAAAAGCCACACCGGCAGTCACGGTGCCACTTGGCAAGGACATAGAATTCGAGGGATCGTTCCTCTATACGTTGGAGCTACCCGATTTTAAGACTGACAAAAAAAAATCAAGCCGGGTTCCCAAAGGAACGCTCGAGTTGGAGGCAGGAGCTTGGAAAGCATCAGGTGCAGCCTCCTATGAAGAGAAGCTTGATAGCTCCGATGCCCGAACCCAAGGTTCTTCAATTTTCTTCGGCAAATTGTCATACGCCGCCGGGGTTCAAACATGGACCCTCGACGCAACGCGAACAGATACTGCTGTCCCGGTAACCCTCCGGGACGAAAAGGTGTCTGCCGCAAACACCAAAGCTTCTCTTACCGCGAAAATAGGCGGTGATTCAGCCGAGTACAAGTTAACTGGGTTTTACAGTGCCCACGAGAGGTTCCCGGCTGTGGTCTTAAAGGCCCCAGGGACCACGATAAAAATCTCTGGAGACGTGGAGGTCCCCTTCGGTGTTTTTTCTGTTGGTGGAATTTGTTCGTACGGCTCGCTGTCCGATTATGTTTCTAATATCACAATCAAGGATGAAAGTGGCGGGGACGTGACCTATCAGCTTGCAGCGAATGGAACCCAAATCTATTTTGGCGGAAGGTTTAAGGTCACGGCATTCAAGTGGCTGGCTTTGTCTATGGTGTACGAGTACACGACGACGGATTACACGACCAACAATCCGCTATTGCAAAAGGAATTTTTGAAAAAAAACGAGAGCATGGAAACGAAAACCACAGTCAGCGCGTCGCTGTCCCGGCAATTCTGACTTCACGTGAAGGCCGGGCCAGATTCGGGCCGGATTTTCTCGAGTTGCATTCTGGTTTGTTCCAGGCGTTCTTTCATGGCCTTGATCACTTCGTAGCCCCGCTGGACTTTGGCCGTGACTTCATCCAGGTCCTGCTTGTTCTGTCCAAGGTCACGCACGATGGCTTCCACTTCATCCATCATTTCGCGGTAACGGGTTGATTCCTTGATTTCCATTATCTTTCGCCGCCTGTTTTTTAAATCAAATCGAATTAAATTCCGTCAATCGATTCAACGATCAATTGCACTGGCCCGTCTTTTAAACGCGCATGAACGTGCATCCCTTTGCGTAACTTGGTGACACTGTCGATTGTTTCCCCGTTGACACTGAGTCGTGTCCAGCCGCGCTCCAGCCAAGGCTTCGGATCCAAGGCTGCCAATCGCATTTCCATTGCCGAAAGATCTGACCCATGGCCTGAAATCACACGCATGGCCGCCGTTTGAAGGCGCCCCGCGAGGACTTCGAACCACTGCATTTGAACCTCTGCCATACGGTCTATGGCATTTCTCAGGCCGGTTCCTGCCGTATCAATCCGGTTGCGTGCCGAGGCAAAACAATCCACCAGGAATTGCGCAGCAGCCGTTGGTGTCTTCTGACGCAAGTGGCAGATTTCTTCCGCGATGCAAGTGTCGTCGTGATGACCAATGGCTGCGATCACTGGCACGGGACATCCCGCAATGGCATAAGCCACTTCGGGCGCATCAAACCATCTGAGGTCGGCTGCGCTGCCTCCGCCCCTCGTGATGACAATGACATCGCAGCCGGATTCCGCCAGGTGTCTGATCGCCGCGGGGATTTCCACTGGAACTTTGTCACCTTGCGTTGCCGCATGCATGAAACGCACTGTGCCAGGAAAAAGTCCTGATTCCATCTGATGTAAGAAGTCGCTCTCGGCGCGGCTGCCCTCTGAGCTGACCAGGCCTACATGAAATGGAAAAACGGGCATCGGAATTTGCTTGTTGATCCGGTCAAGGCCCTTTGCCCGCAGTTCTTTCAGCAACGTTTCCCGGGCGAGGGCCAAGGCGCCGCGCGTGAACAGGGGGTCAATATTTTCAATGGTTAGGGAGAGCTGGGCGCGGTCGCGATAGAATCCGACGCGGCACAGGCAGCGGACTTTCATCCCGTCCTGCATGATCTGGCGCAAGGTTTCCTCGCCATGCATTTGTGCCATGTATTCGAGGCCGTTGGGCCAGATGGTTGCTTTTACGCTGATCGATCCTGTTGAGTTTTCGCGGCCACCTTGTTCTTTTGTTTCAGCAAGGTTGAGAAAAATTCCTTGCGGGCGAATCGCGAGATTTTCAATTTCACCAATGACCCAGACGGGACCTGGAAAACCGGTGGCAATGCTCTGTGCGACGGCCGTGACCAATTCCCGAACTGGAATTCCAGAATTGTTTTTTGCAGGTTCATCGCCGGCACGGCCGGGCGAAGGTGCTAGTTTGTCCCCTGCTGTCGATATTTTAGATTCTGAAGATGCTGCCGGTACCATGGCTGCCCCGGCAGCGAGTCCTTGTACTTTTTCCAGGGCTTGTGGGCTGTTGGGAATCTGCCAGGTCTTAAAAACCTTATCGAATCGGCCGCCCAAAGCCTTGATCGTGTCGCGATGGCGATAGGTGTCGCCATAAACGATGATCAATTCTTCGCGAACGGTGAAGTGGAGTCCCATGACAAGACGGTTAACATGATGACGTGCCTTCGTCAGCTTTTTATGTCGACGCCTACCGGATGAAGATTGTGCAGTTTCTGGCGACGAAGTCGATGTGAAGGATCGTTGATTTGCCATCGGGCAACCGGGCCGGGGTAAATCTGCAGGCAACATCCCGGCGGCCTCCATCTTCCGCAACGGAGGCCGTCACCCGGTATTCCTGCCCGGCCTGAAGGTCAGGGATTGGCTGGGCTTTGCCCTCGCCATTCGGGCTGGTCTTCAGCCTGGCGACGTAGAATCCTTCATTGAGATTGACCACAACAGTGGGACTGGTTACCCAGTTTGCCGATACGGCGACACTGGCGAACTCCCCCTTTGGCCGGAGGTTGAATGTGACCTCCTCCAAGACGGAGCCTGGCTTGATGTTGACTTGGGCCTGGTCTGAAAAATACCCATCACGACGCGCCGTCAGGACGTGACGGCCTGGAGGTAGTCGCAGTCCCACGGGTATTTTTTTGTAGCTGCCATTGAATGCAGGTTTGCCGTTGACTGCGATTTGGACGGAATGGGTGTTGCCCTTGCCAACCAGTTGGATTGGCGGCTTTGCGGTCAGCGGAACCTGCATGTGTCCAAGCATGAAGATACCGAAGAGCCCCCCCAAAACGACCATCGCGTAAAGCCAACCTGGGCTCGGCCACGTTCCAGAGGATACTTTTCCCCATGCGATCGATTTTGGGACGGTCTTTGCGAAAGATACTTGCGACGGGCGTGGCGTATTGCTGCGGGGCCCGGCCGTGACGGGAAACATCGATTCCCCTGAATTTTTGAACGGAATGTTTGAAGGCGTCTGGGTTTCATTGATGGATGGAACCGGTTGCGAAAGCAGCGTGCGAATGTCGTTTGCGGTCTCCGCCTTTCGCTGTGGCAGGGCACCGGCAAGAAAGCGAGCCAAGTCTTCCGAAGTAAATTCCGGATAGCGCTGACCCAGGTAGCGGCGCAATTCGCGCTCGAATTCATTGCCTGTTTCATAGCGCCGGTGCGGGTCTTTTTGCAGTGCCCGCATCACAACGGCTTCCAGCCCAGCATCGACATCAGGGTTGAGGGTTCGCAGGGTTGGTGGAATCCGGCATTCGTGTACGTGTCGGATGGTTTCCACGTCGGTATCCATGTTGAACAGCCGGTGCATCGTCAGGGTTTCCCACAAGACGATTCCAAGGGAAAAAACGTCCGACCTTCCGTCGATATTTTTTGCCGCGACCTGTTCCGGACTCATGTAAGAATACTTGCCCTTGACGACTCCTGGCTTTGTCTCTGTGACGCGGCCTCCTCCGTCGGCGATGCCGAAATCGGTGACCTTCACTTCACCCGAAAAGCTGAGCAGTATGTTTTGCGGGGAAATGTCGCGATGGACAATATTCATCTGCGAACCGGTCAGTTCGTTGTTTTTACTGTGGGCATAGTGCAATCCCTTTGCGGCTTCCGACGCGACATAGACTGCCATCGGCACGGTGAGCCGCATTTTTTTCAGGGAACACTGGTGCAGAAGGGCCCGCAGGTCTGTCCCCTCCACAAATTCCATGATCATGCCCCAGGTGGGCCCAAACGCCTGGAAGCCTTCGACGCGGACGATGTTTGTATGGCGCAGGCTCTTGCAAATTTCCGCCTCGTCGCGAAACATTTGGACGTATTCGGCGTCCTCGGCGTAGTGGGGCAGGATTCTTTTAACGGCGCAAATGCGCTGAAAGCCGTCGCCTCCGATTTGGCGGGCCAGCCATATTTCGGCCATACCGCCACGGGCGATCTTTTTTTCGAGGTAGTATCGGTTGCTTCCTGACATGGAAGATTTATCGGAGTAACTGGGGGGATTTGTAGGCAGATTTCGGGGGGTTGGGTGAAAGCCCGTTCGTCGAGGCCCTTTGATGGGCTTTTTTAGTGGTGTATCTCCATGAAAAGATTAGAGTAAAAGTATCTGTTTTGGGTTGATTCAAGGGGCGTCAAGGCCCAGCAATCTAGGGTCATATTTGTGTCTTGCGCACCGTGCGGGACTTTTTGAATGGGCAGGGTTTGGTGGGGCAGGGGTTTTTCATCACTGTTGAAGGGGGCGAGGGGGTCGGCAAGACCACTTTCGTGAAGTCCTTCTGTGCTGCCCTTTCGGCAAGCCTCGATCCAACGGGCTCTGCCGTTGTGCAGACCCGGGAACCCGGCGGAACACCCGTTGCGAACAGCATCCGGGCCATTTTTGCCAATCCGCCGCCGGGTGAGGCTTTAATTCCTGAAACCGAAGCCATGCTGGTCATGGCAGCCCGAGCACAGCACGTGGCCCATTTGATCAGGCCGGCGCTGGATCGCGGGGCGGTGGTGATTTGCGATCGTTACGCCGATTCCACCATGGTTTACCAGGGGGCTGTTGGCGGGCTGGACCGTGTCTGGCTCGAATCATCCAATCGTTTTGCAACGAAGGGTCTTGTTCCCGACCTGACGTTCCTGCTGGATTGTCCCGTGGAAATTTCCAGCCAGCGCAGTGAAGTGCGTTCCCTTGTGGGTCAGGCCGAAGACGGCGCCCAACGGTACGATGCTGGTTCCAAAGATCAGCATGAGAAGATCCGCGCCGGGTTTCTTGATTGCGCCCGCCGCGCGCCATCACGTTTTGTTGTTCTTGATGCGACTAAAAATCCGGGTGATTTGACGGCGGATGCCTTGGCGGCATTGCGCCATAAAGCCCCTGAAATATTTCCCGGAACATTACCTGGAATATTGAAGAGAGGGCCAACGTGATCCAATCGCCAAGCCTGTCTCCCACCCAATTGCTTATGGACTTGTCGCGCAGTGATCGTATGCCGCAATCCCTGATGCTTTATGGGCCCGCTCCGGCTGCGGTAGAGTCATGTGCCCGCAACTTTCTCATGAATTTATTTTGCCAATCCTCAGCCTCAAGGGCGGACAGCAGCGGTCCTTGCGGCCAGTGCTGTGAATGCCGTTCTTTTCAGATCGGTGAGCACCCTGAAGTTTTTAGCCTCGGTGCTGCGGTCGAGGACGGGCAACCATCGACCGAGTCCATCAAAATCGAACAGGTTCGTCATGCGATCGAGCACGTGGGATGGCATTCTGCCGTTCGGGCGGATGGACGCAAGGCGTGGCGTGTGGTTTGGCTGCGCCAGGCTGAGAATTTGACCGAGCAGGCGGCAAATGCGCTTTTGAAGACTGTGGAGGAACCACCAGAGGGTGCGCTCGTTCTGATCACTTCGCGACACCCGCGGAATCTTTTGCCAACCCTGCGTTCGCGTTTGCTGGCGTTGCGTATTCCCGGACGCGAGCCAATGGCGGACGTTCCCCCGGCAATGCGTGCCGCAATTGCTGAACTCATCCGGGCACCGCTGGCCGCAGCCAGTCTTGCACCAGCCGAGCATATTGCCCGTCAGGGTCGCATGAAGGCCGGAGAATTTGCCGCCGGCACGGAACTCATGCTGAATGAATTGTACCGTGAATCTTTTGCCGGTGGGCGGACTGCGTTGCTGGTGGAAAAAATCAGTTCTCGTCGGCAGACATTAAGCCGGTTGCATCAGTTGGCGCGCCGGCAACGAATCGCCTTGAATACACAGCTTGCTGCCGAGATGGTCGGCGCAGCACCCGTACGCTTTTGAAAGCGCGGGTTTTATTTTTGATTGGGGAATGATCCATGGACTCCGTCAACGTTGTTGGCGTTCAATTCAGACGCGCGGGAAAGATCTATCATTTCACTCCGGGGGATTACGATGTTCGCATCGGCGATCCGGTTGTGGTGGAAACGGACCGCGGTCCGAGCTTGGCCGAAGTCGCCGTGCTGAAGCTCCTCGCCCGGTCTGAACTTGGCGATCAGGAACTCAAGCCAATCATTCGCAAGGCGTCTGCCAAAGACCTTGAAATTCCAAGCAAGCAATCGCCAGAGTTTGTCGAAAATTTTTCTCGTGAGGCCTTGAAGCGCCACGAGTTGAATCTTCGCATTTTGAAGGCCGAGGTCCAATTGGGCGGCAACAAGATCATTGTCTACTTCTCGGCCCCGGGCCGGGTTGATTTTCGTGAGTTGGTTAAAGACTTGGCAACGGGGCTGTTCGCCCGGGTCGAATTGAAGCAGGTTGGTGCACGTGATGAAGCCAAACTTGTTGGCGGCATCGGAATTTGCGGACGTGAGTTCTGCTGTTCAAGTTTTCTGCGTGAATTTGTTCCCGTCTCAATCAAGATGGCAAAGAATCAGAATCTGGCCCTGAATCCTACCAAGGTGTCGGGTGGCTGCGGACGCTTGCTGTGCTGTCTGACGTACGAAAACGACACCTATACCGAAATGCGCCGCATCATGCCCGGCAAGGGCGCCAAGGTTCGTGTGATTGAAGACGGTGTGCTCGCAACCGTGATCAAATCCGACCTTATCAATCAAAGGGTCATGGTCATCAGCGACGATGAGGCTGGTAACATCCAAACTCTTCCCATTGCGCAGCTTGAGATTCTGGATAAGGGGCCGAGGCCGCAGTCTGACCAAGGTGCCCGCGGCGATCGCGCTGGGCGTGGAGACCGGGGTGAACGCGGAAGTCGCGGCGACACCAGCCGGGGCGGCAAGCCTGCTCAGGCGAAGGAAATGCCTGTTTCTGATACGGCCAACGAATCAGATGATGAACAGCATGTGGACGAGGATCTTTCCGAGGCGGAAATCTGGTCCGAGGACATCCACCTTGAAGACTTCGGGTTTGAGGGCCAAGAAAAGGAAAAAGAAAAGGAAAAAGACAAAGCTAAAGCCGGGTCACAAGCCACGACGGAAGCTCAGTCTGGATCCGGAACGACAGGCGGTCAGCCACAAGGCGGCGAAGGTCGCGGAAGGCGCCGTGGACGTCGCGGTCGCGGCGGACGTGGCGGCGGCGGTAGCGGCGGTAGCGGCGGCGGAACACCCCCGTCATCCTGAGACGCTCCGTCATCCTGAGCTGACTCGTCATCCTGAGCGTTAGCGAAGGATCCTTTCTTAACCCGTCATTCTGAGGCCGAAGGCCGAAGAATCCTTTCTTCTCCGCCGCGGGACAGGATTTTTCGGCTTCGTCTCAGTAGGACGGATTCTCGACTTTCCGCGGAAAGTCTAGAACCCTTCGCTGATTTACGGTTATTCCATCGGCACGCGTTCTTCGCGAAAACTAGAAAAAGCCACTTACGAAGACGTCGCCCACCTGTCAGTCCAATTGGAAAAATGGCAGTCGCGTTTTTAAAAAAATTTTGAAGAAAGGATTCTTCGGCCTTCGGCCTCAGAATGACGAGTTAAGAAAGGATCCTTCGCACTAGGCTCAGGATGACGGAGTGGCTCAGGATGACGGATTAAGAAAGGATCTTTTTTTAGAGATCGTCAATCAAACAGGGCAGCGCCAGCGATCTGGGATAAAAAGTTCCAACCGGGAATCCAGTTGCTGTAGGTTGTTCGTTCGTTTACGCAATCCATCATTGCAGCAGCGGCATTCCTGCATCTCATACCGGTCACTGGCGCACCAACGGTGGTCACCGCATCGGGCAGATCCGGATCGCTTGCCGCAGCACATTCCTGCAGGACAGCAAGTGGGGCAGTTGCGGTTTCCCCGGCCTTGCAGTTTCCATTTTCAAAAGATTCAAGATCACTTGGCCCCGGTGTCCCGCCCACGGCATAGACGATTCCGACGTAGGATGGAACTTTTCCTTGTGGGTCAGGGCAACGGCAGTAAATCGCCACACCGACATAATGATGGGGACTTTTCTCGGTGCAGATGGTGGCCTTTGTCCCGGCAACTTCACAGTCTTCCGGGCAGCTGGCATCGCTCACAGATTGTGGAAGGTAAACAACAGAACCGGCTTGCAGTTCCGGTGCGACGGTCACAAGCAATCCAACGAGAGCAATGAAATATTTGGGAGCCATCGCCATCCGAGCTGACTTTGGCTGGTCCGCGGCAATCATTGTTGAGCCGGGGTTGCGGCTTCCGCCACCACGGACTTCCGTGAAGGAATGGAAGTCAGGTTTTCGATCTGCTTGGCCGCAAGCTGTCCACACGCGGCAGAGACGTCCAGTCCCTTGCTGTAGCGGACTGGAGCCGGGATGGAACGGTCAGCAAGATGTTTTTGAAAAACGCGAATGTCGTCATCGCCGGGGCGATCAAAAGGTAGGCCCGGGTGAGCGTTGAATGGAATTAAATTCACCTTGGCACGCAGGCCGTGGACGAATTTGACGAGTTCCTTGGCCTCGCGCAAGCCGCAGTTCTTGTCTTTGATCAAGATATATTCCAGGGTGATTTTACTGCCTGTTATACCCTGCCACGTGATCAATGCGTTCTTTAGTTCACTCAGCGGGTAACGCCGGTTGATCGGCATCAATTCCGACCGCAGCTCGTCGCGCGAAGCGTGAAGTGAAACCGCCAGGGCGCATTTCACGTCGTTGGCGAGTTCTACGATCCGTGGAGCAAGACCAGATGTTGATACGGTCACATGACGGTTGGACAGGCCAAACCCGAATTCTTCTTCGGGGCGCAACATGGTTTTAACGGTTGTGACGACGTTCTTGTAGTTGTCCAGTGGCTCGCCCATACCCATAAAGACGACGTGGGAAAGGCGGCGGCCCTCTGCGTGCACCATGCTGCTGGCTAACGCGTACTGCGCCAAAATTTCATGGGCCGCCAGATGCCGGAAGAAACCGAGTTTTCCGGTCTGACAAAAAGTACAGGCGAGCTTGCAGCCGACTTGGGATGAGACGCAAAGGCTCGTGCGGTTTTCATAGCGCAGGATGACGGCTTCCATGAATTGGCCAGTGGCGGTTTTCAGGAGCAGTTTGGTTGAACCATCTTCAGCGCTTAAAGAACTATGAATCTCGGGCAGAAACCAGTCGATACCAACGGCGAGTTTTTCCCGCAGTCCCGCAGGCAGGTTCGACATCTTTGTCGGGTCGACGCATTTATCAGAATAAATCCATTTCAAGATTTGCGCCGCACGGTAGCCAGGCTCGCCCCAGGATTTCAGGATCGCCGTTAGTTGCGGAAGATCCATTTCCAGGGCGTGGGGTTTCGCGTCGGGCTTCTCGATAGGCCCGTTCGGAATATTCAATATGGTTGGAACGGTCAATTCGTGCGTCATTGTGATTCTCGGGTCTTTGAGTACGGCGCGGATTCTAACGGTTTCTATAAAAAACTCAATTTAATTAATTATAGATATAAATATAAGTAACTATGATTTAGGTAGAAATGGCTATAATCATTACTAAAAATTATTGTTTATATTAAAACTAATAAGTTAATAAGCTTTTCTAATTGGTCGATAAAAATCAACCCGGATGTTCATCATGAGAAGACTCAGAATTCGTTTCAATCCTGCCATGCTAGCGATTTTCATCAACTTCATCTCGAGCGGCTGTGCCCAAGACCAAAATTCGGATTCGATCCCAGACCGGATGGAGTCGCAAGTCCAAACACAAATTCCGCCGGAAACACCCCAGGTCGCGCCGCCCAATCCAGCAGGTACCGTTACCAGCGGCGGTGGTCTCATTTATGGAGCCACGGGAAATCCTTGGTTCATGGACGACCAGCCATCGCCCACATGGTGCACCTTGATCGATCACGAGAACTTTGGGATGAGCCTTGACCATGCGGAATCTCACATTAAAGCTGCGTTAAAGGAATGGGAACCAGTCACAGGTATCACCTTCACCAAAACGGACTGCAGCGAGCAGACGGATCTGCGGTTTTTGTTGGGAACCCTGTCGACACAAGACTTACTCGACGCCAATACAAATGAGAGTTTTGCTCAACATTCCCTGGACAAATCGGCGGGCTTGGCTGTGCGGACCCACTACGACGAAGCCTCCATGCGAGGCCGGGGCTTCATTTACTTGGCACCTGAAACAGGCCCACTTAAAATCAAGGCATCTGAAATTGTGTCTCATCCTTGGCAAATTTTTGGGGGAAAGATCTTCCGGGTTGCGGTGATGCATGAATTGGGTCACGTGTTTGGCCTGCAGCACTCTCATGAGGGCGATGACCTGATGGGCTCGCGGACCATTGAATACCTGCTCTCAAAAAAGGGTTACGTGGAAATCCCCTTCGAACCTACGGAACGAGCTATTTTCCATGCAAAGCTGAAGCAACTGACTCCGCTGAATCTGGTCGCATTTCCTGTGGATTCCGAATTTGAACGCTGTTTTGGTGCCACCTGCACCAAGGTGCTGATCCACAATTCCGTTGAAGGGAGGATGATTCTGCAGGTTTGGAGCAAGGCTAATCTTGGTGATGGTTCCCTTACCACGTCTGCTATGGATTTACGGAATTTACATCCTTATCAATTTGAATCGGTCACCGTCTTGCGAACTAGAATGGTAGATATGAGTCCACTTTCACGAATTTTTCGCGATGGTGATTACAGGCCGGGGATTATTGCGACCGCAGCGACCTTCAACGGCATCATGGATGACGGGCGCACCATGATCGTGAACTGGACTGCCGGCAAGAGACCACAGGTTATAGCGTTCAAGGGGGATAGATATTCTGTGGTGTTCAATTAGAAACTTATCCGAGCCGCGTCTTTTCACTGAATTTAAAACGCGAGCTGGGCACCTAATGCGGCGAGGTCGCCGATTTGCGGCCAGGCACACGATGTGACCCTGGAAAAGCCAGCTTCAGTTGCGGCTCGTGCGGTTGTCGGACCGATCACGGCAGCCGAAACGAATTTTGGGGCCAACAGGGATTCGCTTCCAGCGAATTCAAGCCAACCGGCAACGCTCGACGGGCTGGCAAAACAGATGGCGATCCGGCAGTTCTTGACGCGTCGCGTCAGTTGCTCCCGCGCAGCTTCAAGATCCCCGTCAACGAGTTGACGGCCTTCGGCGTCTGTTGGATGGGATCCCGTGCGGTAAACCATAATTCTGTGGCAGGGAAAACCGTCGGCTTCAAGTTGCGCTGAAAGATCAAAGGCGACTTCTTCACCGCTGAACCAGACAAATGGAGTGCCGGTGGTTGGACGGTTTCGGAGAACATCGACGGCGAGCCCTTCGCTGGTTGCGGAATCAATACATTGGACGGGACGCTGCCATAGTTTTTCCGCAAGGTCCGCTGTTTTGCGCCCATGGGTAATGATTTCTGATGCTCCTGCCAATACGGCAAAGGCTTTTGGTTCGGTATCCCGCCACGAATCACAAATTTTCACCGCATTCTGGCTGGTAAAAATGATTTTGGCACCTTGATCAAATCTGCCGTTGATCGATTGTGGTGCTGGCAGGGCTTCGATTCCGATGCACGGAACATGAAGCACATCCACGCGCAAGGCGTTGAGTAAAATCCTGTCTGCAGGCAAATCGGCAGCAGCCCGCGTCCAAATCAATGCCCCAGTTTTTCTTTGATTCGGGTTTGAGTTCCCTAGGGGAATGCCGTCATGCATCAGGACGCTCGCTTGGATTTAGTGATTTAGGAGCTTTAATGCAGCCGCATCGCGTCAGGCACGGGCAGTTGCAGGGCTGTCAGGATTTCTGCGGCCCCTTGTTCCGACAATGATGCCAGTAATTTTGCACCGATGGCCTCGGGTTTTTTTTCAGGAGTGATTTCGACCCGGAGTTTGGCCGATGCATGTTGCCCGTCGTTGTTCAGCAGCGTTGCCGTCGCTGAGGCGAATCGGATCCCGTTTAAGTCAGTTTCAATTTCACAGAGGGCGCCAAATGGCATGGTGCAATCCCCGCCAAGCAACCTCAATACAGAGCGTTCCACATTCACGCAGAATTCCGTGTCAAGGCAGTGCAGGGGAGTGAGGATTTCCCCGAGCAAATCGCCCGTGTTGGGAACCTCAATGGCAAGGGCGCCCTGGCCGGCACATGGAATAAATTCTTCGGTAGGCAATGGGCAAACGACAAAAGATCCGCGTGGAACATGCTCCCACAATTTTTCCCCGAGGCGCTCCAAGGATGCCGCTGCCAACACGATGGCATCAAATTGGCCCTCGTGAAGTTTGTGCAACCGCGTGTCCACATTGCCGCGAACTGGCATGTTTTTGAATTTCGCGGCGTATCGCGAAAATAAAGATGCCCGCCTAAGGCTTGACGTGCCAATGGTCAAAGGTCCGGCGGCAGATAAATCCTCGCTCGTCAGCCATTCGCCGTCGCGATTCGCGAGTCCGGCAGATTCGGCGGATTTTTTTCGGACGATTAAAATATCGTGGGCCGCATGCCGCTTTAAAATCGCGCCAAGACGAAATGCCGGTGGCAGATTCACTGGCATGTCCTTCAGGCTATGGATGGCAATGTCGGCATAGCCTGCCAGCATCGCCTCTTCAAGTTCCTTCACAAAAAGACCCTTGCCGCCGATTTCGCTCAAGAACCGGTCTTGCACCAGATCGCCTGTGGTCTTGACCACGTGCAATG
>Ga0114970_10000223_pt1 | contig 40025 bp, 61 predicted proteins | sample M_140205_XF_Meta_FD_87030 | JGI IMG/M metagenome (GOLD analysis project Ga0114970, IMG submission 87030) | Freshwater microbial communities from Lake Montjoie, Canada to study carbon cycling - M_140205_XF_MetaG | ecosystem: Environmental > Aquatic > Freshwater > Lake | place: Lake Montjoie... | reverse complement strand
CAAACAAAGCCATCTGGAAGTTGTTGTAGTGTGTTGTGAGTTTCTCGTGCTTTTTTACTAGTACTTTATTAACATTGTAAATAATTTTGAGACACATTTTTTGGGACACTGGGTTTTTAAAAAATAGACTAGCGATATTTTTGTTGTCTAACTTTAATCCAAGAATCAAAAACTTCCCATATATCTGGTAAATTTTCCTTCCATACATCCAATATTTCTTGGGTATTAATATATATAATAAATTCCATCACGATAGGAAAATGTAAAGTTTTTTGTAAAAACATGTAAAACTTGTCCATCTTTTCAGCTCCGCCAGGTAGTTCATTTAGATACTGACTGGTCATATTTGGAAGATTTTGATACTTGGTATAATCAATATTCAAAGCCATTTGAAAGTTGTAGTGTATGTTCGTGCTTTTTTACTAGTACTTTATTAACGGTGTAAGTAATTTTTAGACACATTTTTTGGAACACTAGGTTTTTTTAAAAAATTAAACACATTGTGTTGTAACTATATTAGTTCCAATCTGCATATTATTAACAAGTGAGTGACACATAACACAAGATGTTTGTTCAGTAAACTTTACATAAACAGTTCCTCTAATAATCTTGAGGTTGGAAAGTTTACCAAACTGTGACAATGTATCACGCATATGAGGATACTTGATAGTTTCAATTATACCTGAACCTGAAAGAGGTGCTGAATCGGGAATATTTTTAAGGATAAAATTAAAATTATTCTTGACAAGTTCTTTTTCCAACTTGTCAAGAAGAGTATTTAACTTGGCGGTGGCTGAAACTGGATTCATCTTGGCAAGTACTGAAATTAATTGTATAATTGGTACATATTTTGGAAATGTGTAAGCTTCAGTGATAGCCATGAGATCCATGACACGACTGCATCCCTTTGGATTCAAATAATGAACAGTAGTAAACATTTTTTTACTAGTACTTTATTTTAAACTTGATTAATCTTGAGACGTGTTTTTTATTAAAATATGTTTTTAAAAATAATTAACCAAGACTATTAACTAGGCGTTTCATTTCGCGAGTCCATGTACAAGATGGAAGAACCCATTTAGATGGGTATAATGCCATACTTAGTTGAAGTTTATATTTTAGGACCGCCTTGGATCCACATATAGTTTTTATAGAAACTTCAACATCATTCATTGAAACTTGTTTACGACAACAGGGACAGTTTATAGATGCTTGAATAATAGAATTGGTTATACAATCTTTACAAAATACATGGGGACAACTCAACTTCATAGGATTCTTGATAGTATCCAAACAAATTGCACAAGTATCATCATTCAATTTGTTTAGGGGGTTGTGTTGATTACAGAAATCTGTTTCACCCACACACTTGCGTTTACACTTGCGGTCACTTGTGGTAATAGAAGTACAACGATTCATTTTGTTTTTAATAGTAGTTTATTTTTTACTTGGGTAAAATTAATACACGTATTTTAAATTTCAAACCAAGTTATATAATTTTCCCAATCAATATATTTAAATATTTTATACCCAAGTTTGACAAGTTCTTCAAAAGGGCTTGGTATATGTTTAAGATTTACATGTTCTGGATTTACTGTTTGACTATTATGTTCAAAAAATATAACTGGTTTATATTTTTTAATAGTTTCACGAGCTCCCCATAAAACTAAACCTTCGGCTCCTTCTACATCAATCTTCATATAATCAAGACCTGGTAAATTCAATGAATCAATGGTTACTATATCCATTTTTTCACCTCCTTTACCAATTCCTAAACCTCCTTTATTACATCCACCTCCATTCATATCCTTATCAGCGGCTTCCAAAGGAGATAATTCTAATTGTGTTTATATATGGCCTAATCCACAATTAAATAATTTTACATTATTTGTCAACTTATTTCTTAATATAATAAATAATCTTTTTAAGTATAAAGAAGTAAATCTTAAGTTAAGAATGATTCCAAAAATTATTCATAAAGTTGTAATAGTTGATGGATTTAATTTTCCAAATAACTTACCATTTCAAAGTGCTATTGACACCTGGAAACTTCCTGGGTACCAACTTAAACTTTATTCGGGAAATGACTGTATAGACTATATAAAGAAACATTATGATGAAAATGTACTCAAAGCCTTTAATAAAGTAAAACCATATTCATACAAGTGTGATTTATTTAGATATCTTGTATTAAATATAGAAGGTGGGTGGTATTCTGACATGAGACAAGTCTGTCTTGAAAATATAAATTCTTTATCATCTACAAACCATGAATTTTATTGCGCACTTGATGCTCCCCCAAATGAAAAGTGTATGTATACTGCATTTATAGGAAGTATTCCAAACCATCCCATATTACAAAAAATGATTAAACTTATTTGTTGGAATATTGAAAATGAACATTATGGACAAGACTGTCTTTATCCTACAGGGCCAGGTGTTTTTATAAGTGGTTCAATTGATTATATTCGTAAAAATCCAGACAAATGTTATATAGGAAGACATTTAATTGGTAATGGTAACCGTGAAGTTATTGTTTTCGGAAAAACAGTTTTTGTACAATGTAAATATAACAATGCACAAGGTGCTGATAATAGAGACCTTGTAGGATCTAATAATTATGGGGAAATGTGGAGAAATTGGAATGTGTATTAAAGAGTTTGATGTAATACTAAGTAATGAAACTCTCATACGCAATTTGTGTCTGTAATGAAGCAAGGGACTTGTATTCACTTATTGCCTTTTTAAAAAAAGTAAAAGACGTTGATGACGAAATAAATATTCTTGTCGATACTGCCCATGTGTCACAACAAGTCTTAAAAGTTGTTGATTTTTTTAAAAATGATATCGTTATAAATGAACGAGATTTTGATGGAAATTTTTCTGACCACCGAAATTATCATATAACAAAATGTAAAGGTGATTATATATTCATAATTGATCCAGATGAAATGCCACAAGAAAAAATAATAAAAAGTTTGAAAACTATTATTCAAGAAGATAATGCAGAACTTGTATATATTCCTCGTATTAATTTACAACCAGGTTGTACACAAGAATGGCTTGATAAATGTAAATTTAAAGTTAATGAATTAGGATGGATAAACTGGCCAGATTATCAAAGTCGTATATTTAAAAATATTCCATCTATAAGGTATATCAATAAACTTCACGAAAATATAAACTGTAAAGGGAAAACGATGGGTTTACCAGCCGATCCGTCCATTGCTTTATGGCATATTAAATCTATTGAAAAACAAGATAATAGATGGGATGAAAATCATGAATATGTATCACCAACTGGTAATAATGTATATGATAATTTAATGTAGTTTATAGAATTTGATTACAACTATAATATGGATACTGAAAAAATTGAAACTGAAATTAAACGACTAGAAAAAGCTATTGAAATGGGCGAAGTTTTTAATTCGGCTGAATTTGCGTCAGTTTCTAACGAAATTGCTAGACTGAAAAAGTTACTTGAAAATAAATAATTTACACGGCTACTAATTTTTTACTATCTGATTCCATCACCATTCTATTAGTGTCCACAAATTCCATGACGCAGTTGTCGTACAGCACCTTGACCTTCCTCAGCGACTCGTTCATGTAGACCGCCAGATTCTCCACCATCACCTTCATCTCATCCAACTGTATCGCTCGATTAAACAGCTGAATCAAGAGATCCTTGAGAACACCCCCAAACATTTCCATAATGTTTTGAATGTCCCGCTTCTTCTCCCTTGCTTTTTCTGTCTGCTGAATTCGGCTCTTAAACTGGTGCTCTGATATTTCACCCTTCATAAACTTTTTACGATTCTCCAGATTAGGATTTGGTTCCACATATCTATTGTTATGGATTGCATGATTGTACAAACGGTGTACATCCCCTATATAGAGGGTATCATCATTGCGTCCAAAGACATGTAAAAACTCGTAAAAATCTGGTAATCGGTCCTCTCCACCACATGGTACATCACCAGGTTGTCGGGCCAGTGTTCCATGGAGTCTCTGATACTCGTAATAGTGTGGGTTATGAACTACACCTTTATCAATCTCCATGGTGTTCCAGTCAAAGACACAGTGGCAAGCAGTACACCACATCTGTGAACACCCAGAAGCCTTGAATATCATCTCACCACACTTGGGACAGGGTTTAGTATCCTTGGCGAGTAACTTGATAGTTTCAACTGTGTCTGGATCACACTTGTGGTCTTCGCCATCAATTTCATTACACTCTTTGCAAATGGAGTTGGTACATAGACTGCATTTCCAAAGAGTGGACAGAAATCCCTGACACTCACTTACGGGACACTTGCGAACAAACTTTTTCTTCTTCTTGACAACAGGAGTTTCATATAATAAAGTCCTTCTTTCTGGATATCTCAGTGTATGAAGTCTGGCCATAGTCTGGCGTATTTCTTTCATTCTGGGATTCCATCTAGTTGGTTTAAGACCCTCCTCTGTAAGTTCCTTGATAGTCGCAATTCGAATTTTTTGTACCGCTTCCATTCTCTTTTCCCATACAACTATAGGTTGGGTCACTGGAAATAAACTTTTTTCCCGCTCAAAAAGAATATTCTCACGGTGCCACTTGTACTTGCCATTCACAAAAGACTTGGGAAGTAATTGAATAAGAACTTCGCGAGTCCACAGTTTGTTACAGCTCATACAGTGAGAATCCTTGGAAATTCCTAATAAAAAAGTACTTGTGCATGTAACACAAGCTGAAAAATTACAGTAAGGGCACTGAACACACTTTACTGTTTCGCAACACACACTACAGTCTGTCATCTTGCTCTCGCGTTGCTCGTGGCTGACGCTTTTACTAGTAGTTTCTTTATTACTTGGGTAATTTTGAGACATGTTTTTTAAAAGAGAGTTTTTTTTAAAAAGTTTTTAGCACTCCACCAGAAATACTACTGTGAATGTGCTGTCACCCTTGGGTGGTACCCTAGAACCAGTTCGCCTATTTTGAATCATACCAGCATGTTTCGAAACAAACAGATTCTTTTCATGGGAAAAGACATCATGTTCAATCACTACGTTGGTACAACCGTCATCAATGTCAAAAAAGAGATAATTATCATCCTCTAGGAAATATGGTATATCAATATTACCAATCTTGAGTGCCTTTTGATAGGCAGCCTGTAGTTTTATAATACAGTGAATTAGATAGTCCCCATTTCCAAACACACTCTTGGCCTCACTGCTTTCGACCTCACTGCTTTCGACCTCAGACCGTACTACGTACCCTGGTACAGGACGGCCGTACGGAAAATCATACATACTTCTTGGACTACTGGATTCTTCATACGCCATTGTCTCGGTATTAAACAGCATTTCATTTTTCCATGTTTCAGGGTGATTAAACAGTATATGAACATCACCTTCATTCCAAGCCTCTTGTTCCCTTTCATAATCTGAGTAGTCTGTTTCCCAGTCGGACTCGGACTCTGTCTCCCAGTCGGACTCATCATCATCGGAATCCTCTTCAAAAATAGCCTCGAATGCTGTATTGAAAGCTTCTTCATTGAGTTTCTCGTTTCGCTCATCCTCCCACTTTTCGGAAATCTTGTGAAGGCCCTTAAAGTACAATGTGTGACGACACATGGGGCATGTGGGTTCATCACTCTTCTGGTACCAAGTCTTGACACAAGATTTACAAAAGGAATGTTTGCAGACGAGCTTACAGGTGGCTTGTTCAGAATAGCAGACGGCACACTCGGTATCCATTTTTTTCTTCTTTTTTACTAGTACTTTATTTATTACTTGAATAATTTTGAGACACGTTTTTTTAAAAAAGGTATTAAAGATTTTAATCTATGTTACTATTGAGGGAGTCACCCCTCACCTTCTCTTAGCTCAGTGGCAGAGCGGTGGGCTGTAGTTCACCAGTACAAGAGTCCCATCGGTCACCTGTTCAAATCAGGTAGAGAAGAAGCGCGCAAGCGCTAGTAGCAGTGTGGCGCAGTGGAAGCGCGTGGGGCTCATATTTCCAAGTGCTTGCACTTGTTTACGAATTACCCCAATGTCACATGATCGAAACATGTTACTGCTAGAAGTTACCAGTTCTTCACAAAAATGGAAAGGCTCCTATAACTCAGTTGGTAGAGTGGCAGGCTGTTAATCGAGTGTTCGCACTCGGGAAGTGTACCTGCAAGTCATAGGTTCAAACCCTATTGGGAGCGTTTTGTCCGATTTTTTATTAAATATAAAATAATATATTTAATAAAATGGTAAATTGTGTTCTTATATCAGAAGAAGAAGGTCATATAACAGATGTTGATATAAATATAAAAGGTGATGATTTGTACCGTGTACTTAAAGGAACTGGGACATTTATTGGACAATTTCCAGATACTGAAATTGTCATTATGAAATGTGACACTTCATATTTTGAATTAATGGAAAATAGGAATCGTCTTCCACCACCTTTTCATGAAGAGATTGTAATGGGTCCTATTTTAATGATATACATGGATTCAGAGGCTAATCCACAAGATTTTACCGTTTTAGACTTTTTGAACCGGTACCCAAGCATCACCACTTAAAACATCATTGGCATACTTCATAGCTAAAATAAATTGAATATGAACCCACTCAAGCATATCTTTTTTAGATGGTTTAATTCCAAATGGGTTGGCATCAAGAACCTTATCAACCGATTTCTCATTTTGAGTCGCATCATGGAGACTCTTGAACCATTTAACATGTGACTCATTTTTTGAATTAAACTGGTCAGCAAATTGTTTTGTAATAGTAGTCATTAATAGTATATATTATAATCTTTTTAAGTACTAGATGGAAGAATGTCCAATTTGTTTATCACCCAATAGTGGTACAATTACAATAACTGGATGTTGTAAAAAACAGTTTCATGCAAACTGTTTTTTACAGTGTATGCAACACAAGAGTGAATGTCCCTTGTGCCGTTCCAAAGAATTTATAATTGAAATTGAAAAAGAAGTACCAATAATTGAAACAAACTTTCAAAAAAGTACAAAAGTATTAATTTATTTCGCAAGTTTTGTATTTATAACATATTTTTATTTGTCTATTAAATAGAGTACACACCATTATAATAAAATGGTTTCTCTTGCTCATCACTGTCTTCTTGCACTTGTTAAGAGCCAGCCATATGATGATAGTAATCCAGTTATGGTTGATCAATTGTTTGACGTGGACAGATACTATAAATCAAATAAACGTCAAATAAATAAACTTAGGACTCTTATTAAAAAAGCTAAAAATAGAGTTCATTCCATGTCTGGATTAAAACCAATTGAACTTGATTTTGATGAAACGGAAACAATTGTACAAGAATTAACTCATGAACTTTTTGATGTATTCAACTGGAATCTGGTTAAAACTAAAAAACAAGCGACATGGAAAGAATATTTTCATAGCCTCTATGATTTACTGGTAGGTGATTATGACAATGATCATCCGAGTAATATTATTTTGGCACGTGAAATAGTCAGGTACCATGATGTTCTTAGAGAACCGGTTACTGATTACAATGATAAAATGTATCCCTATATTGCGAGTGTAAATGATTTATTCAATAAACTAAAATTGGAACAAGTTGATATTTCTAATCATCTCCATAATATTAAACATGTTCTAAAAGATATTCAAAGTTCAGCAACTGAAATTCAACATAAAATTATAGATTTTCAAATTGAAATGAGAAAACTTGAAGCTGAAAATAATATTTACTCACAGATACTACGATGGTCTAGCAAAAACAGTTAATTGTCGAGCACTAGGATCTAAAACATTTGTCCATCGAGGTCTCCAAATCTCTGAAATCAAGTGATTACAATTTGGAAAATATTTATTAAAAATGGAATAATACATAGTCTCCTCAGTTGTTTGTCCATCAACCGGTATTTCAACAACTTTATTAGCAAATTCCTTGACTGTATCCACCCAATTGTACCCAACTGCATCACTCATACCATTCTTTTGACGCCAAAGAATTTCATGCGGAAGAACTCCTTCAAATGCCTCTCTAAGAACCCACTTTTCCATTTTTTTACCAGGCACTTTAAGTGACTGGTCAATCGTCATTCCTAATTCTACAAATTTCCGATCCAAAAACGGAACTCGTAGTTCTAGTCCATGCGCCGCCATACACCTATCGGCCCGAAGACCATCAAATTGATGTATAAGTGCTAAACGACGTCCACACTCTTTAGAAAAGTCACCCACATTTGGGGCATAATGAAAATACAGGTACCCGCCAAATAATTCATCACTTCCTTCACCCGAAAGTATAACTTTACAATCAGTATGTTCGGAAATGTACTTGGCCAATAACCACATGGGAACACTGGCTCGGATACTTGTTGTATCATAACTTTCAATACTTTTTATAACACTTTCAATAGCTAGAATTCCATCAGTAGCTGGATCGAATATAAGTTCCTTGTGATCTGAATCCAAATATTTAGCCATGATTCGAGCAGCCAAAATATCTGGGCTACTTGTTGAAGTTCCAACTGAAAAAGTTCGTATTCGTCCATCCGTGGTGCCGTGACGCATGTACTGTTTACCAATCGCGGCAACAAGACTGCTATCGAGACCACCTGATAGAAGAAACCCAACCTTTCTATCAGTGTTTTCAATACGAATACGAACCGCCTCTTCAAATGCCGGTCGTAACTTGTTTGGGTCTGAAGGAGTTTTAAGAAGGTCCCAGTAACATGGATACCAACATACAAACTGGTCACTTACGGAATCATAAATATGGCCCGGTGGGAAAATTTCAATCTTTGTTTTAAAATTGAGGAGCGCTTTGACTTCACTCGCAAGTGCCATCTTACCTTTTTCAAAACGGGTAAAAAATAAGGGTCGGACCCCAAATGGGTCTCGTGACGCGAGAAGACGCTCACCATCCGTATAACAAATGGCAAAAACACCGTGTATCTTCTTTGAAGCCTCAAATATTCCAAACTCTTCAATCAAAGGGACCAAACATTTACAATCATTGGTTGATTCGGAATCAAACTCTAAATGATTATAAATTTCACCATTACATACTAGCATTTTATTATTTTTAACAAAAGGTTGCATACCTTTACTTGTTAAATCATTTATTGCTAACCGTGAAAACTCCATCCAACAAACGCCAAGTGTTTTATCCAGTGTTCCATCTGGTCCTCTATGTGTCAAGAATGAACTTGTGACAACATTTGATGTACCAAAAACACAAAGTATCCCACACATTTATAATAATACTAGGGAAGAATCTTTAATAAACTGTAAAACATCTCTCCCAGTAGAAACCCATTGTGCATGGCATGTACCTTTAATTGTGAAAATGACCAAAAAAAATAATAAATGTAGGTATTAAATGTCATCTGGCGGTATATCTCAGTTGGTTGCAATCGGTGCCCAGGATGCCTTTCTTATTGGAGACCCTCAAGTTTCATTTTTTCAGTCAGCCTATAAACATCATACAAATTTTTCACAAGTTGTATCTACACAAGTTATCCAGGGTAACCCAACCAATAATGGCATGTCAACTGTTCGTTTTGAACGTAATGGTGACATGATGGGATTTGTTTACCTAGTTGCCAATGATGGTACTCAAACATACAATTGTCCCGCTTGGTCAAATCTTATAAATTATGTTGAATTTTATATTGGCGGTCAATTAGTTGACCGCCAAGATTCCACCTTTACAGAATACTTGGCACCAGATCTTCTTGCACAAAATATGACCAAATCAAGGATTGGATCTTCCCACGGAGGCGCCGGCACTTCCAGTTACTTTTATCCATTGAGGTTTTGGTTTTGTGAAAATTGTCAGTCAGCCCTCCCTCTTGTTGCTCTTCAGTATCACGATGTTGAAGTTAGAATTTATTGGGGGGCAAAAGCAACCAGTGATTTAGGAACATCCCTTATAAACTGGAATATTTATACTCAGTACATATTTCTGGATACACCTGAACGTAAATGGATGACGGATACAACTCACACCATGCTCATGACACAGGTCCAAAAAATGAATGCAGCCAATAGTAAGACCCAGCAAATTGTATTTAATCATCCTGTAAAGTTTCTCGCTGCAAGTTCATCGGCAACAATTGGATCAAGCAATGCACTCACGTCTAATACCAACATGATTATTGTTCAGATTAATGGAACAGATATTGCAGATTACAAGTTTGCGTGCCCAAATTTCACGAGTGCAATGTGTTATTACTATGCACCTTTTTCACTCGGAAATGATACTGACTTTTTCTTGTTTCCATTTTGTCTCGATACGTGCAAGTTTCAGCCAACTGGTACACTCAATTTTAGTCGTCTAGATTCGGTGCGTATAGTATCAAAAATTTCGAATATAGATACACCAGTCTATGCAGTCAATTACAATATTCTTAAGATTCAAAATGGAATGGGAGGTCTCATGTATTCAAATTAAAAAATATATAATTATAAATGACAGTTAGACAAACTATTTTAAAAACTGCAGGAACTTTAACGATTGGAGGAACTTTACAGGTTGATGGTGTCAACGCAGGAGGTGGTACTGATACTCTTTCTGTTGAGTTCCTACTTGTCGGCGGTGGCGGCGGTGGCGGTGCCGCAGGTCAGTTTATCAACGGCGGATTCGGCGGTGGCGGCGGAGGCGGGTTCGTCGAAGGCTCCGGCATAGTCGGCAAGACGACTTACACGGTCAAAGTGGGTGCTGGTGGTGCAGGTGCCGCACCGACTGGGGGTCTAGGGTTCCACGGCACAGCATCTTCCTTTATCGGTTCCGCTAACGGAGGTGGTGGTGGTGGTGCAGGTGAAGGGGGAGACAGCGGCGGCTCAGGCGGCGGCGGTGGCACAATGAGCAGCGGCGGTTCCGCCGTATCGGGTGAAGGCAACGCGGGCGGCAACTCTGTGAGTAACGGAAATGGTGGCGGTGGCGGTGGCAAGGTTGGGGTTGGCGCAGACGGCACGGGTGGCACGGGCGGGGCAGGTGGCGAAGGTGCGATCAACTCATACAACGGAAGCGCAACGACCTACGGCTCAGGCGGCGGTGGTGGTGGCTCGAGCGTAGGCGGCACGGGTGGCACGAACGCAGGCAACGGCGGTTTTGGACCTGGGTCAGGGACAGGGACGGCAGCATCACCCGCTAATCGTGGCTGTGGTGGCGGCGGTGCGGAAGGCAACCTTGCCACCTCCGGCGGGGCAGGCTCATCGGGAATCGTCATCATTCGCTACGCAACAGCCAACGCAACAGGGCTCAGCATCAGCACTACAGGCACAGTCACCACAGGCATAGACGGCTTAAACACATTCCATACATTCACTACTAGCGGAACATTCGTGGTCGCGTAATGGCACACTTCACACTCATCAAGAACGGCACAGTCGCCGAAGTGATCGTCATCGGTAACAGCGATGCACCCGACGAAGCAACCGGGCAAGCGTTCATCGCATCCAGCTACGGGTGGTACATCGTCAAGCATTACTGGATACACATTGTTGACATTTCCAGTAGGAGGATCGGGAATGCTTACAGTGTCCAGATCAGGTATATTTGATGTTCTTATTGTTGGTGGTGGAGCAACTGGTACGGCTGGCAGTAGACAAACAACTTTTGGTTCTGGCGGTGGTGGTTGCGGACCAGTCGGTTCTCCTGCAGGTTCAGTGGTAAGGTTTGCGATTTAAAAAACTATGTAGATTTTGGTGGATCCCCTGTACTTCTGGTTTATATACGATTTACGAATGGTCCACAGGTAGTTCTACAATTACGTAATTTAGATTTAAAAGAATAAAACACTATTTAGTTAAAAAATGTCTGAAATTGAAGAAGAAGAGGAACAAGATGTTTATGCAGAGGGAAATACCATATTTTTCTTTTGTGATGTGGATAATGACACAATAAAGAAAATGTGTCGGCTCTTAAAAAGAGTCTCGCTAACACATGACAATATAAAACTATGTATCAATAGCGCGGGTGGTGGTCTCTATGCGGGAATGGCGGGTCTAGATTATATACGGTCCCTTGTTTTACAAGGAATCAAGATTGAAACGATAGCCTATGGGTTTTGCGCATCGGCCGCGACGTTTTTACTCTTGGGTGGTTCAAAACGTCTCATGGGTAAAAATAGTTATGTTATGATTCATCAAATGAGCGATTCAATTGGTGGAACATATTGCGAACTTCAATCTGAAATGCGTAATAATAAAAAGTACATGAAACATTTTAGAACCTTGTATCTTGAAAGTACCTGTATTGAAGAAGAGTATCTGGAAAAGTTACTCACCAAAGATATTGTTTTGTCGGCTAATAAATGTTTGAAGTACGGGGTTGTGCATGAACTTATTTAGAGATTTAAATATATGTTTATAAAATGGAGCTCGACCCGATTTTTCTCAAAAAGTATTCTACTGTGACTCCACCCTTTGGATTCAATGGTCTAGGTGAACTTGTGTACATGCGAACCTATTCTCGTCTGAAACCAAATGGTGAAAATGAAAAGTGGTTCGAGACTATTCAGCGTGTTGTAGAAGGTACGTACAGTATTCAAAAAAAGCAAATTGAAAATCTCCATCTAGGCTGGAACCCTGATCAGGCTCAACGTAGCGCTCAAGAAATGTATGACCGAATGTTTAACATGAAGTTTTTACCCCCGGGCCGAGGTCTCTGGGCCATGGGGTCTGATATTGTCAACAAAAAAGGTCTGGCAGCATCACTCAACAATTGTGGTTTTGTAAGCACTGTTAACATGGGTCTCAGTGACAAGTTTTCCAAAACATTTATGTGGACCATGGACATGTCAATGCTCGGGGTCGGGATTGGATTTGATACTAAAGGTGCTGGAAACTTTGTGGTTCAGAAACAAGACCAAGAGCATGAACTCTATGTAGTTGAAGACACGCGGGAAGGCTGGGTCACCAGTACCGGTATACTCATTGATTCATTCAATTGTGGACCATGTACCACATTTGATTATTCCAAGATTCGTCCACTTGGTACCCCGCTCAAAACATTTGGAGGTCTGAGTAGTGGCCCTCAGCCTCTTATTAATCTTCATACAAAAATTCAAGAAGTTCTAGAGAAGAATATCGGAAGTCCAATTACAGTGACTACAATTGTTGATATTATGAATCTCATTGGTAAATGCGTAGTATCCGGAAACATTAGAAGAACGGCTTTGATAAGCTTTGGATCCAAGGATTCCGAAGAGTTTATGGATCTCAAAGATTACACAAAGAATCCTAAACGTATGGACTATGGATGGACTTCAAATAATAGCATATTTGCAGATATCGGTATGGATTATTCAGAAGTTGCTAAACGTATCTGTATAAATGGCGAACCCGGAATTGCCTGGTTGGATAATATGCGTAAATACTCTCGTATGAGCGATCCACCTGATAACAAGGATTATCGTGTTATGGGTGGTAATCCATGTCTCGAACAATCACTCGAATCATATGAACTTTGCTGCCTTGTAGAATCGTTCTTGAATCGCGCAGATTCACTTGACGATTTTAAAAGAACTCTCAAGTTTGCCTATTTGTATGCCAAGACTGTAACACTTGGACTTACACATTGTCTCGAAACAAATCGTGTTCAATTGCGAAATCGTCGAATCGGTGCAAGTGTGAGTGGCGTTGCCCAATTTCTTGCCAAGTACAATCTTCATACTATGAATCTTTGGCTGGATGCTGGTTATCAAACAATTCAAGAATGGGACAATGTTTACTCGGAATGGTTTTGTATTCCCAAGAGTATCAAGACCACCAGTATAAAACCATCTGGTACAGTAAGTTTGTTGGCTGGTGCAACGCCCGGAATGCATTACCCCGAGTCTCGATTTTACATTCGACGTATGCGTTTGTCCAACATTAGTCCACTTGTTCAGGGACTCAAAGAAGCTGGGTACCACATTGAACCTGCCGTTGGATCTGAAGGTGACACTTTGGTGGTGGAAATTCCAATTGATGTTGGAGAAGGCATTCGCACTGTGAGTCAAGTGTCAATGTGGGAACAAGTTGCGCTCGCCGCCAATATGCAGAGTTGGTGGGCCGATAATCAAGTTTCGTGTACCGTGACATTCAATCCAGTCACAGAGGGTCATCAGATTGCTTCTGCGCTTGATTACTTTCAGTATCAACTCAAGGGTATTAGTTTTTTACCCAAGTGTGAATATGGTGCGTTTCCACAGATGCCCTATGAAGAGATTACGGAGGAAACATTTAAAATGCGATGCGCAAGTTTGCGTCAAATGAGTCTCTGTGGTAATCAAGATTCAACTGGTGAAAAGTTTTGTGATGGGGACTCGTGTACCCGTAATTAAATATTATATAATAATAAATGAGTTGTGGTCAGGGCACGATACAAAGTAGAGGTACCTGTTGGTTTCATTCTATAATAAATGGGTTTCTTTTATCAGAAGATGGTCAAAAAATTCTTTATGATAAAATGAAAGAATTTTATAGTGGGTTAACACCAGATGAAAAACTTTTTTTTGATGATGGGATTGATGCTCCTTGTCCTTTTAAAACAGTAAAACCACTCTTCTTTTACAAGTTTTTAGACCAATATCTTTGTTTTATATCTGGTCCACGTGCTATAAAGACAAAAGCAAGTCTTTCTCCTAAACTATTAGAAAATTTAAATTTTGCAGGAAATTCAGCAACAACTAAAAAAGAAAAAGGAGCAGAAGGAGCACATGCTTTTCAAGAAATTTTACCATTGTTAGACAAATTGGGTTTTGAAAATGAATATTATGTACATTCCACAGGTGGTGTTCATCCAACCTCTTTATCACGTATTAAAAAATGGATAAATAGAACACGACCTGCATTATCCAAGATTAAATTTATTATTAGTCTGAATCATGTTAGTACTACTATAGGTATGGCGGCGTTGGTACCGGGCTTTCGGCCTCATGATAGTTCTTCAATGTTTAGACCTATGTGTTGTGTTATTACAATATCAGCAACTGTTAGTCCAACCAATAAAAATCCTAGTATACATAGAACCCATGCAATTACTGGATACATATGTAATAATAAAAAATTTATAGTTGATCCAAACTTTTTAAAACCTATCGAATGTGATTGGTTTGATCTTGATAATGTAGAAAAATTATTACCTGAATTATCAAAAGGTTATGGTCATGTTTACACTAGATTACATTATTCTTATATAATAAAGTCAGTTCGTTCATATGTTTCTAATATTCATCCAGTTTGTTTATTAAAATATAAAAAAGTTTCAAATGCACGTTTTTTGGAACGTTATAAAACTATAAAAACTTTAAATCGTAATAAAAATACATTAATTCCCTCAAATTATATAGCTATAAAAAGATATATTCTACAGAAATCTAAAAGGGGTCTACTAACTAGAATATTTAACCCAAATCCTATTCCAAATATTATTCCAAATCCTATTATTCCTAATCAAGGTAATGTAAATAAACTTGGTCGTAAAATTTATAAAGGTGCTAAAGGTGGATTATATGTTTTAGATTCCAAGGGTAAAAAAGTTTATAAACCAGTCCCGGTGAAACCAGTCTTGGTGAAACCAGTTAACCAAGGTAACCTAGGTGTAAATAAATTTGGTCGTAAAATTTATACAGGTGCTAAAGGTGGTCTTTATGTTTTAGATGCTCAAGGTAAAAAAGTTTATAAACCAGTTGCAGTGAAACCAGTCCAATTACAATTTCTCAATTCTAAAAAGAGGCTTATACATGTGAGTAAACGCGGTGCATTTTATGTGTTAAAAGATGGTAAAAAAGTTTATAATCACAAGGCTGTGTACACAAATAGTGGACGACTATTAACATCTGCAAATAGTATTCCCACTAAAATTAAATTAAAAAAATTGTCTTAAATGTACTAAAGTTAAAAATAAGATACTATAAAAAATGGAAATAAGAGCAATAACCATGAAAGGCGCTCTTATTTCAGAAGCAATTTTACGAGGATACAAGACTGTAGAAAATAGAACTTGGGTTATAAAACCTGGGTGGTATGCTCTACACACTGGTTCTGGTAAAATTGAAGCTCCGACTTTATTAAATATAACTCAAAATTGGCCCCAAGGTGTTCCAATTCCAACTGATTTACCAACTGGTGCAATTGTTGGATTCATCTATATAGATTCTTCAACTCGTATAACTGAACCATCTGGATGGGCCACTGGACCAGTTTTGAATCACATTACAAAAGTTATTCGATTACCAGACCCCATAAAAGCCAAGGGACAATTGGGGCTCTGGAAATTACCTATACATATTTTACGAGAATTATGTAAAATTAAAAGATTGACACTTTTAAATATAAATGAATGATTCAGAAGAGATAATTGACCAATTACTCACATCCCTCAAAGTCATCTCTATGATTAAAGAGGGTCAAAAGGTTTGTGTTCGCAATGGACACCTGTCTCTTGAGGTTCAGTCAACAGGTGTCATCACGTCTCTGAGACGGTGGATAAACAGGGATAACCGGCAGACAACAGTGTGTTATATAAAAAGTGTCGTACACAATGCTCTTTCAGTTACTAAGACCCATAATAATGAAATGTCAGTAATCAAGGTTCTCAAGGGTCTCGAAGAATCTGTTACGGGAATAAATAGTCTCACAGTTACCTATATGGATGATGCAACTGTATCCGCCACATTACAAGTGCTCCGAGACCGTATTCAAACTGAATTAAAAGCATCAGCCACTGAATAAGTAATGTACAAGGCTTGTAAAATGGGACAATTTCCATCAATTGAAATAATGTGTTGCTATGGGTTATCTGGGTATCGCGGAACAAATCCAATTGCCATATTTGATTGTTACAAACGAGCAATCAAAGAAGATGGAATAACCGAGTATCAACTTGAAGATGCAATGGAAAGGGGAACTTTGAACGAGTTGATAATGAAGAGTCCAAGTATTCAAGGGACACCATATTATTTAAAAGTTATGCAACAAGGTGGAATACAAGTTCCTAGTAAAACAAGTTATGAATGTAATACATGTGGAATGTATTCTACCAAACAAATATGTAATTGTTAAATAATATTGTGTAATTGTAAATGGATCAAGTGTTTGCCGCAAATTCTCTACCAGAGTATGCATCTGTGATACCTTCACGTGCAGCTCAACTTTCATCAGTTGATATTGTTGTTGTTGATGCAGTTGAGATACAAATCAAAGATATATTTGAAAAAAACAGAGTTGATGATTTGAATAGATTTATTGCAAAACGAGCCGTGTTAAATAAATTTACTGCATTTTTAATGTATGGGTCCTATATTTTTCAGTCAACTGGAATATTTGTTACAACTGTAGCCACTGGATACAGTTTTCCAGAACTTACATGGGTGGGAATTGGTCTAAATATGATGTCAACATTAATGATTGTTTTTGAAAAAATTAATGTTTCCATTTCTACTCGTATTCTTAAAGATATTCAGAATATTAAAGATGGAACTTATGTAGATGAAGGTGTCGCCATGGATGACACTAAAAAGGATGATTCTAAAAAGTCTTAATTATTTCTGTTTGTACTCCAGATACTTGAGTACTCAACCTTTGAACTTGTTTTGAAAGTTCAAGGTGCCAGGGATACAAGACTGTAACTTGAAAGGTTAGCGCCGCAGCCGAAATAACAAGACTAATAGTTTGCTTCATTTATATTATATAGTTTTATTTTTTTAATGTTACTTTATTATAATGTCAACTATCACACGAGGAAAAAATAATAGTTTTAATACTTTTAAAAAAGCAAAAAAATTTATGAATCATAAAATAAATGAATATATATATAACAATGCAATTAAATCAAGAACTCCAAATATGAATTATGCAATTAAGAATAAAAATGGAAATTCATCTGGTTTTGCATTAATATCACCTACTAATAATAAAGGTATTTATATTCATCTTCTTGCAACAAAAAAAGGATTTGGTCGTATACTCTTACAACGAATTATTAATAATGCACGTAAAAATAATAAATATTATATAAAACTTCATTCAGTACCATCAGCAATTGGGTTTTATCGTAATAAATTTGGATTTATTCAAACTGAAAATGGAATGATTTTAAATTTATATGATAGATTAAACACTAAACACGATTTTTTCAATTTTAATAAATTAACACTCAGGGAACAAAGCTATATTTTGAAAAAATCTCCTAGTTGGGTTTAAATGTCAACTTTTGAATTGTATTTGGTGAAAGTGTTTTTCGTTGTGATTTCTCAACACTATTCATCATAGCATAGCCTTTTAAAAACTTTTTACGTATATTAGTTATAGGTCGAAGTCCTGCATATATTCGTCTAGCTGATTCACCTCCTATTATACGAGAACCTACTCTAGTTGCATTTTTCTTGTTTAAAATTTGTACAGTAGGTGTACCTCTACATGTTAGGGCAATGACAACTCCACCACCACGCTTACTAATTTTATTTAGTAAACTTGATAACATTATTGGCCTTGTTTTATTTAATAGTATATTACGTTTTTTATTTAAAGGCAATTTAAAAACACCATATAATAATTTTGATTTTTGATTAGAACCATTAGAAAATTGTACTTGTTGATTTGTATATTTTTGTCCACCAATAAATATTTCTTTAGATTGATTTTCTCTACTTAACCATAATTTATGTATAAAATTATTGGTTAAAATAGGTTTAAACACACTGAATCTAGAAAATACTTGTCCGCAAACAGATGGAAATACTAATATTATATTATCAGGTACTTGTTTAATGGGTAAACTATTATTAATTCTAGAATGTCCAAAAATAGCATATGATTTCATATATTTATTACAATTATTTTTTACACGTATTCCAAAACTTTATTACTACTTGTTACTGAACTACGACACAAGGGACACTTGTCACTAAACTGCAACATTGTTTTTATACATGATGAATGAAACCCATTTTCACAAGTTGTACATACAAAACAATCACTAGTACTATTACACTCAAAACAAATAGGACAATCTTCTTTTTCGTTTCGAGCTTTGGTTGTTCTCTTGTTTAAAAAGGCATCATGAAATCCTTTGAGTTCATCCATTGTGTACTCACGATCAACATCAGGTATAAATCCAAAAACATTAAGAAATATAAAATAAATATGTTTACAATAATTTTTATTTCGTTGACAGTCTATACAGTTGCAACGAAATGCCAAGTTACCAATGTTGATATTGTAAACCTTTCCAGTACTTCCATAAACAGTGTAATTGTACCCATCTATATTAACAAGTTTAATGGTTACACTACGTTTGAGACGTTCCACCTTCTTGTCCCGCGTGAGTGGAACAGGCACCGCTTTCATTTATTATAAGTTAGAGTTTAAACTCTAAGTTTTAGTAAATGGAAAAGTATATTGAAGGTGTAAAATCTTGTAAATCTACTGTCGCGTGGATTGTGACAAAAGACCAGATTGAAGATATTGTAAAAACTGTCAAAACCAAGTGTCCTGGGTTTAGTCACAATGTTACACTGGACTGGGATGATGAATCTCTTCTCTGGTTGCGTTTTACACGTGAAGTTGTAGTTCCAAAACCGGCGGTACCAAATAGTGTTAAACCAAAACCAGTTGAGAGATACGGTGGACCCAGATGGTAATCTAATTCCACGAGGAATAACTATGTAAAAAAGTTATTCTATTTTCTGGTACTACAACTTTTCGATTACTATTTATGTTAAAAATGGCGAATTTTTGTGGTAGGCTTTTATTTGGCATTTTCTTTAGTATTTCACCATAACTTTCTTTACCATTTAGATGTGTAAAATTTACGATATCACCCATTTTAAAACTGTTTTTTTTGAGACTTTTTCGTGCATGTCTTAAATTTTGACGAGGTGTTGATGGTCCATTCATTTATATAACCATATAAAAAAATAAAGTCCCATATTATAAATGAGTTACCCACTTGTCTCTTGTTACATGTGTAAGACAGGTACCAAGGAATCCAAAGGCGCACGCGGCAGTGTTGGTCTTCAATGACTGTCACTGCTGTGCTGAGCGTAGGCTCATTAAACAATTATTAGAAGAATCTCGTAAAAAGGGTAACCGAATTTACAATTTTGCGCGATGGCTCCATCGTAAACATGGTGACTTGGTAGTCTGGCGACCCAGAAAAGATGGTATTTTAGGTGTTTCCATCCCATGTGTTTTGTGTCGAAAAGAGATTGAGAGACGTGGTATACAGTGGATGGCTTTTACTGGTGAACACTGGATTCATAGTAATCAGGATACAGTTCCTAAATCAACTGCAACACATAAACAAAAGAGATGGTTAAATTTTGTTTACTAATTACTTTTTTCTAGTAATACCCATTGATTTTTCTAGATTATTCTCTTCACGTTTGAGAGGTTTTTGTCTCTTGAGTTTTAATGTATCATTTGATGATGTTGATCTGGAAATCTCTTGAAATTTATCATCTTGTTCTTTTAATGATGAAAACTTTACTTCATTACGAATAATAACATCTTGTATTCGGTATAATTCATTTGGCATATTAACTTGTACCTTTACAGTAGAATCACGAAATTCTTCAATAGAAAGAGTTCCTCCAAATTCTTTGAGTGCAAATCTATTTGGTGCGCATTTTATAGATTTCACATGTCCATATATTGCCTTGTGTAATAAAACTATATTCCCTCCAATTACCCCCGCGCGTGTTTTATTAGTATCTAAATTAAAAGTTTTCATACATCCCCATGAACAAAAGTTTCCCATGGTTTCAAAACGTTTACGCATGTCATCATACTTGTGAGGTAAATGAAGTGCCTGACCATCAAAAGGGTGACAACACCACCAACACCACATTAAAGGAAAAGGTTACATTCCCTTTAATGGGTTCTTTTTGTAATTCGAATAATAAGGTTCTTTTAAGTATAGATGTTGGAATAAAAAATTTAGCCATGTGTCTCATTGATGAAAGTACCCAACTAGTTTTACAGTGGGATGTTTCTGGTGTTCCGCCTCAGCATCAAGATGGTTTGTTTCCAAATCTTCGAAATCACCTTGATGAAAAACCCTGGGTCCTGACTGCAACAACTATTTTGATAGAAAAACAGCCTGGAATGAACAAGACTATGAAGACGGTGGAAAACTTTTTACACTCTTATTTTGTGATAAAGAGCCCCAAATCCGAAACTATTATTTATGATGCGCGGCACAAGGTTCCAGATATTGCTGGCGCAGGTAAAGCGAGATATCGACAACGGAAACAAGCCGCGGTGGATAGATGCCGAACATTTCTAGAAACATCTGAAATTAATAAACATTGGATGGCAACGTTTGTCGCTTCTAAAAAAAAGGATGATTTAGCCGATACCGTTCTTCAGGCTCTGAGTTATATTAATCGAAGGGTCGTTGAACCCAAGAGTTCCAAAAAAGGAAAGGAACCGGCAGAAAAGAAAAAGGTGACTGCCCGTAAACCAAATGAAAATCAAAAAGCGACCAAGTATTCAATACCAAACTTGGTATGGTTTCTTAAAAATGAAACAAGAGAAAATCTAGAAAAGGATAAAAGATTTATGAAGGATCTAAAAAGGTACTATAAAGATTTTGATGAATTGATTAACTCACACTATAAGTAACTTCACAATATACTACATCATCACCACCACAATCGCCCCTGAGAGTTATATTTACATCAGGTTTATTTTGAGTAGGTGGTTGCGTTTTTTTATTCCATATATCAGTTAAATTAATAATGTCTTTGGCACTCCCCTCCTCTTCTCGGTAACCAATAGACATATTACCTGCATTTTTAGTATATTTAAAAGGTGATGTTGTTGTCCCATTATAATTAAAGCTTGTACCGTCAGCCATAGTTACATTAACAGTTCCAGAACCATCATTTGTATAGTTAAAAATTTGTTCACCTGTTGGTAATTGTGTAATAGTACTAAATACATATCCACCCCAATGAGTAGAATTTTCAGTGGCACATGCTTTAAGAGCATCTTGTGGACTTCCTAAACGTTTATCTTCGCCGTATGTACAGCCTTCTGCATAAGAACACTTGGTATCATCAGTTTCCCATGGATAACATGCGGTACCAGATGCTCCTCCTAAACATGTTATACATCCCATAGGTGAACTTTTATCAGTTCCATCGTTAAACCGCGCTCTTTGTTCAAAAACAGTTAGTCCACAAGTTCCATCACCCTTTGGTCCATACTGGGGAAATGTTGTACTACCACATCCACCCCAGCCTGATCCATCATCCTTCACTGTACAACTTCTTCCAGCCGAATTACAGCTAAAAGCAAATCCATCTGACGCAGGAACACCTATAAAAGCTTTACATGAATCACCTGTACAAATAGCATTACAGTTATTAGCTGGATCATACTGTTTACGAGGATCAGAATCTGGAATACATGTATTTGTTTTAACACATTTTCCAAGTGTCCCTGTATTTGTATAACTATAAAAATCGCCAGTTGGCTGGGTACAAGATTTACCTGTACAAAATTTACCTGTTCCATCTAGACCATATACTGTTATAAGGTCAGTTGGATCGCTACATGCAGTTGGATTACAGTTTGCATCATATGCAGTTGCAAATTGTATGGTTGGGCAAGAACCTCCTTCATCACAGCCAGAACCATCTTTTTTCACTGTACCTTGACTACATTTTGTTATTTTACAGTTGTCATCAGTTTCAGTTGCATATTGATCTGTTATTGTGCATTTTTTAAAACATGTATTAGTAGTGGTATTAAGTTTATAACTTGGTTGTAAACAGTTATCAAATTTACAGTATTGATTTTGATTGTTATAATTCATATACGCAAGTACATAGTTTGCATTTGTATCTGGATAAGTTCCTTTATAAGTTTCTGGTGGAGCTGGAAGTTGTTTGATAGAAGATAATTGTGTAGTAGTACAAGATGTTCCATCATCTGAAGGATCACACCAAATACCATTTGTGTCTTTTACAAGTTTACTTATTGAATTACATGAAAGTTGACATGCATTTTCTGTTCCAATTTGTTTAAAAGTATATGTTCCATATTTAATATCTGGAACTTTAGTAAAATTTGAATACACGGTTGTACCATCTGTGACTGGAAATGGTATATTACCATCGGTACCTAGTTTACAAGTTTGATCGGCCGAATGACAACCACTATTATAACATTCTTGGATACTGGTAAATTTACCATTTGGGTCGACAACACATGTTGTACCATCTGCTGAACAATTATATTTTTGAGCACCAGTACCCGTACATTTCCATGTTGGTTTATCCGATTTCCAATCACAATAAGCTCCTGGACAATCGGCTGGGATAGTTTTACCACATATATCAGTTGCATTACCGCATGATACTGTATTCGTACCAGCTGTACAATAAGGAAGTTGTTGGTACCCATCATTTCCTGACGTACAGTTACTCGTATCTGGTAAGTTACACTTTTCTTGTTTTACAATAAACCAAATAGTTCCCATTCCAGCTAGTGCCAAGAATAAAATTAGGAAAAGAACCAATATATTCATATAATATTACTACTTTATTTTATTAGCAAACTTTTCAACTACTCTCTTGTACCTGTTTCCACCCTTGGTACCTGGCTTCCATGCGTTCCATGCTTTATCAATGGCTACATGATCTGGAGGTTTACCAATTGACTTGGTGTACTCCACAAAACCTTTTAAATTTCCGCGTTCATCAACGTCCGAATCACTATCATCATCGGAACGAGGTTCTGGGCGAAGAGTTATACCTGGAATAGGAATAGATTTGGATCGAGTCATCATTTATATTTAACTACATTTTAATTTTAATTGTCCACCATAGTGAACACAAAACATGGCCAAGAGACCAAGGATAATACCCAGATACTGTACTGGGTGATGAAATCGTTCACCTATATAAAAGTATGCAAATGCTGTTCCCAATATTAAAATCATACCTTCCCACATTGTGCTGACCCATAACATATTTCCGTGACTAAAACTTCGAGTCAAAAAGAATATAACACCAATGTAGCCTAGAATACCCAGAAGAAGATGTTTGTACTGATTTGTTTTTGCATAATTTTGAATATTTCTATTTCCAAAAATCTCAGTCACTGACATGAGACACACATTCAAAAACGTCATTATTATCTTACTTTTTTTTTATTTTCGGAGACACTTACCACATTTAAGAAACTGTTTTGATAATTCCTCGTGCCATGGGTACAAGACTGTCACCTGAAATGATAGTGCAAAGAGTGAAATTATAAGTGCAATAAGGGGTAACCATTTCATACACTTTGGGGTTTCTGAGTCCTGTTCCATTTTATTTTATTACTAGAAAATAAAATGAAATCAATTTCCAACATTATTATTGGTGCACTTGTATTCATGTCTCTGGATAGACTATCACGTATTATATCAAGAAGTATGGTTGATACAGCGCAAGATTCAAATGAAGTTAAAAAATCCATGTTAAGAATTGAACTTTTAACGCTTTTCATCACACTCTATATAGCACTACAGTTTATTAAAATTTAATTATTTTCTGATTATAATGAATTCTATATTATTATTTTTATTTGGGTGTATACCAATGAGATTATTATTAGTTTATTTGAGCACTATATTACCACATAATATTGTAAGTATACCATTATTTTTAATTTCATTGGGATTTTTATATCTTTATTTTACCAATGGTCGTTTAAACGCTTTTGAAGCAGGTGGTGTAACATGGTGGAAAGATTTAAGAATTATACATGGTTTATTATATCTAGCGGCGGCAATTTACGCATTTCAAGGTAACAAGTTAGTTTGGGTACCTTTACTTATAGATGTTATTTTTGGAGTTTCTTCTTTTTTAATTCATCATTATGCGCACTTTTAAATTACTTTTTTTAATTGATAATCATAATGGATGGTCTTACAGTTTTAGTAGAAGCCAAGAAGGAATATCTGGCTCAATTGTGTTGTGTCATGTGTCCCCATATGATTACAACTTTTGAAAATCTATACAAGGAATCGAATAGTATTTCAAAAGGAAAAAAGATTTTGGCTCAGTATCAATTACTTTTGAAAGAAGTTCCAAACTGGAATAATCATATAATTCATCAGCACGGTGAAAAACTATCAAGTTCATGTGCTTGGTTTAATGACTTGTTGGCGGCTGTATTTGTTAGTTATGTCAAGATTCTATCATCAGTAAGACTCAATTCTGAAAATAAAAAGATTTCAGTCAAGTTGCCATCAAATGATGTCTTTATTCACGGAGTCTACACGAATGCAGCCAAGGACCTTTATATGAGTCCATTTGTGTATCATGAAGAAATGTCTGAATATGACCGTGATTCTCAGCTGACTCGTCGATTCATATCATGTATCGAGGCAACTGTAAAGGAGATGATTCCAATTCAAGAAATACTCAAGGCGTATATTTCACATAAAAGTGAAATTGAAGTTGATAATACCCAGAATGAAGATTCAGAAGATCCAGATATATTAAATTCGTCAGAAGAACCAGCACCAGAAGAAGTTCCAGAGGTTCCCACGGAAGGTCCACCCGAGGTTCCACCAGAGGGTCCATCTGAAGTCCCATCTGAGGGGGGTCCACCAGAGGTTCCCGCCGTCCCAGAAGCCGCAGCAGCAGAGGAACTCAAGAATATTAGTCTAAATAAAGTGGATGATGATGTACTTTTCCCAGATGCAAAGGACTGAACCCGATAAAAAAGTTTGTTGATATAAATGGATATCAGTGACCAACTCAAAGACCCAATGTGGGCCGCATTATTTGCAGCTGCTGTTACTGCCGTATATATTCATGTAAAGAATCAAATGAATAACGGGGCTAAATTACAGCTTAGTGCATATGCCAAACCAGCAAGTCTGGTAGCTCTTTTAGTTTATTTTATTGTTCAGAGTGGTTCAACTCGTGAACATATTTCTTCAGAACCATTTTAAAGATTAAAAGATATTATTATTTAATGTTTCTTAAACTTTCAAATATTATAAAATTTTGTAAAGATGAATCAATATTAATGCCTCAACATTGGAATTGGGAAAATGCTCCTCGTTATTCTCCCGATTCTGATTTTATTTTTATTTTTGATGAACATTTTATTTTTAGACAATTACTATCAAGTATACTTACAAAACATCCAAAAAAGTACACACTTATATATATTGGAGATAATGATTTTACACCTCATTACTTTGAATGTATAAAAGATCATGTTAAACATGTTTATATTCAAGGAGGACGATGGTCAAATCCAATTGTATCTAAACTTCCACTTGGATTTACAGATACATTTGAACCGCCTAGTAATATAGAAGAAATAAGAAAAACTTTAAAAAATATTTTATGTTATTTACCGAATTTAGGACTTTATGTAGAAAATAATTTACATCATTTACCAGGTAGACTTTTAAGACAAAAATGTATAGAATATTTTAAAACAGTACCATTTGTAACTAAAGAACTTACTAAACTAACACAAGAAGAATATACAGATAAAATGAGTAAATGTAAATTTGTTATATGTCCCATGGGAGTTGGAATAGATACATATAAAATATATGAATCTGTGTATATGGGTGCAACACCGATTGTTATTAAAAATGGAATGGAAGATGTATATGAAAAGTTTGGAGCACTAATAATCGATAAATGGGAAGATATAACTGAAGAACTTCTTCAATCACATGTACACTATCAGCCTCCAGATGAATTATTTCAATTAGAGTACTGGATACCCAAACTTATTTGTTAGCTATTCTATTTAGAGCTCCGCGAACTTTAATTGGTAAAGAATTTTGATATGTATTCAAATTATTGATAGCATTTCTATAGTTACTTATGGCACCTGGGTAATTATTATGTTTACCATACATGTATTCAAGTCCTCGCGGGGCGCGTCTACGAACACTTTTGTTTATATTGTTTTTTGATTTTTTTGTATTCATTGATTCCATTTTTAATAAATTATTATACGACATGTTCCTTACATTGGGCCAAAATTCCATGTAAGGAATTTTTTTACGTTTTGCAATGTTTTTTGCAAGAAAATTAAACAGTTCTACATCACCTTCTGAAAATCTACCTCCAGACATCACATGTGGGTAGGGACCTCGTGGGTATCCCATTTTTTGAATGTTTCGAGCTGTTAAACCTTGTGTATGTTTTTTGTTAAGCCGAGGTTTTGCACTGAGAACCGCTATGGGGTTCTGTCTAGGTCTAGGTGTGTTTTTAAAAAGTAGACTCAAGGTTTCTACATTTTTAAGATTTGGATTTGGTTGTTGTATAAGAAATTGTTGTATTTTACTTAGTGAATTCCTATTGAGTACTGGTAATTTTTTCTTTTTTTTACCAAATAAATACTTTAACATTTAAATAACATAATATAATAATTGTACTTGAAAATAAAAATAAACAAGTAAAGTAAATGTCAAAAAGTAATATTCAGATAAAACGTTTATACAAATTGTATGAAAAAATGCCAAATGGAATGAATAAACGTAGTCAATTAAGTGATCTTACTAGACGTGCTATCAGGATAATAGAACATGCAAATCGTACATATAGACCACTTAGTCTTATGCAAATGTCAATGAAGAATAAAACAAATGCTATTAACAAAGCTATTATATTAATGGAAATACCAGCAGCTGCACTGAAATTACAAGCTGTAATTACAAGTCAAAAAGCTTTTAGAAAGGCGAAACTTGCAAAAGCAAGAAAAAAATTAATATCCAAGTATTTTAAAAATTAATAAAGTCCTTTTAATTTATCTGATTTGGATTATTATTCTTTATTCCATACTTGTGTAAAAGTGATTCTAAAAGATTTCCACGACCTTTTGTCACTTTATACATTCTATTATTATTGTTAAATTTTATATATCTAAGATTAAATATACGGTTCTGAGGTATTTGTCCTGGTCCATTTGGATGACGATAAAAACCAACATCAAGAATTTCTCTTTTAAACACGGTAAAAAAGTTTATGGGATTACAAATTGCCAGTTCATCTTGATTAATGGTATTTCGAATACCATTAATCTTGGTTTTAGAACATAATAAATGACCCAGAATCATGTTATCACCAGAACCTTCTTCAAAGTTTGCAGAGTTTATATTATTTTTATTTACAACTCCACCACCCATTGACATTTTACCTAAAGCTTTACGAGAAAATGTATTGTATTTCAATCCAATTCCATTTGAAATATTTTTAGGACGATAATTTTCATTAAACACTATAGCTTGTATATTTTGTTTTTTAGGCTTGAGTGTGTACACATAAATTCTGGTATCTATTTCTTTACCATTTTTATACTTGTTTCTTTGTATATTTTCAATATACTGTGAAACATGATAAAATGCTTGTTGTTTATTAAATGAAACATAAAATATTCTATTGGGTCTAAAAGAACTTATTGGAGTTAATGACATGTGATATACTTCATTTGGTAATTCAAGTGTAGAAATTTTAATCTTTTGTACCTGGTTATTTAAATTATTTGGTGCAGTAATTCCCGCATTCATTTTCGCGAGTACATTTCTATTTGTTTTAAATGGCAAGTTTTTATACAGAATCTTCATTTAAATAACATAATAAATAAATTGTACTTGAAAATAAAATATACAAGTAATATTCAGATAAATCGTTTATACAAATTGTATGAAAAAATGCCAAATGGAATGAATAAACGTAGTCAATTAAAAACTTATTTTTGAGTCTGAACTTCGAAAATATGCTGACCAATCAACTATTATTTTCTTCCAAAGTTTTTTGACTTGTCAGGTTATTGGTACATTTTTGCAAGTACATTTCTAATGGCAACTTAGAGAATTTATAAAATATATTATATAAAAATGACAAAATGTTTTAAATGTGGTGTACGTGTCCCACCGGTCAATGAAATAATGTGTAAATGTAAATGTGGAAATGTGTTTTGTCTCAATCACAGACTTTCTGAAACCCATGAATGTACCTACAAATACATATTTGATCCACGCAAACTGTATATTAAAGCCTAGAGTAATAGTAATAGTAATAATGACGTCTGTTAGTACTTTCAATGATATGCTTGAACAGTTTATCAATGAGCTGGAACAGACTTTTCCAGAGGAAAAGGCTTTTAAAAAATATCGCGTGTCACTCGATATTATGCGCGCCGCAAATCCTCGTAAATGTGTAGACACATTCATGAAAAGTGCCGGTAAATACTCGGCTCAGATTATGCAAAAGGATGATTCATTTTTTTCTGAATTTGATGATTTACCTATTTATAAACACTGGAATGATGACTTATCTGATGGTACCAAGAGTGCCATTTGGCAATATCTTCAGACACTTAATATTCTCGGAATGACCATTACAAGTATTCCAGCTGATATGCTCAGCATGGTGGAAGGAGCGGCAGCCAAGTGTGCCGAGAGCATGCAGGGTGGAGGTGGTATGGATGAAAAGTCTCTCATGTCTGGTATGACTAGTTTATTCTCTAGCATGACTGGACTTTTGGGACAGGAAAAAAACTAGAGTAGTATTATAATGAGTTGGTTTGATAAACCCAAGGAACTTTTTAGGTCTGATAAAATACTGTCATTTTGGCCCAGTGATAATCAGTCGGCTGCCGAAAGAATAAACGCCAGTACACGATTTATTCTTTATCTAGCTTGTGTTCTTTACCTTATCAAACGAGATATACGAATAATAGTACTTGCTTTTGTTGCAATTGGCGCTCTTTTTCTATTTAGCAAGAGTGGAATAATAAAAGAACCCGGTGTTGCCGTAGGATCTTCACCCAACTGTCAGAAGCCCACCAGTGATAATCCTCTTGCCAATGTTTTACTTACCGATTATACAGATGATCCAAATCGTCCCGAAGCATGTTGGTATCCAAGTGTCAAGCCAGAGGTCGAGGAGTACCTGGATAACACTGTTAAATTTGGACCTGCTCGAACTCGATCACCAGTGGCTAAATATCAGCGGAAAGCTTTTGCGAGACAGTTTATGACTGAAGCAGTTTCTTCAATACCAGGCGACCAGACCGCATTTGCCGAATGGTGTTATGGTAAAAAGTTTAGTCCCCAGTGCCGAAATGACCCAAAGAATTGTGACGCCAATTATTGGGGAGTTCAGTCGGAAGCATTTGCTGGTCTTGACCCATCTGGTAATATGAGGTCAGGTATGTCCAGAGGCATGGGACAAGGCCCCTAAGTAATTTCTCACCTTATACTAAATGGCATATCAGCTTCAACCAGGACTTACAAATATTGACCGTAATACACTTCCACCCGAGTGTGCATATGATGGTATCACGGTGTACCCTCAACCAAGTAATTTGAATTATTGCTGCCGCCCAAGTACGATGGAGTATGGTACCGCACCATACATGGCTGGAAAAGGAGCACCTAATCATCTCATAATGGTGGATGATGAACTTCGCCCTCAGAGCACCATGCGATTCAACAAGATTCTGGTTAGGACCTATGAGCGTGACTTTTTTCCTTTACAGGACATGTCACGTATAGGTCCAGCACCCACAATGAAATTTGAGCCTGAGAGTACTCGTGCAATTACACAAAATGCAATGTTTACAGCTAGGTATTGTCACAGTAAATAAAATATTATCAGTCTTTAAAGAATGGCTGATCCATTTTCAATAGCTGCTATACTTGGAATTATTTATGCAGGTCGAAAATTAGGTAATAAAACAGTTCCAGTTCCACTTGAACCAACTTCGTATAGCGCACCAGAAGAATATGGTCAGAATGACGAATCCCGGGACCTTATTCTCAATCAACTCCGACAACCAGGGATGATTAGCGAACCTGTGAATAAAAAACAAGAAACTGGAAACTTTGGTGATATCAACTTTTCTCAATATGTCAATGGCGAACCGACACATGACATGTCGAGCCGATATTTTGTATCCAGTCAAATGAATAATTTGGCACCATCTGAAAAAGTTATGGTTGGTAGAGGTCTTGGTCTAAGTCCCGAGATTCCGGCATCGGGTGGATTTCAGCAGCTGTATCGTGTTAATCCTAATAATGTTGGTGCATACAGGTTGACGCAACTTCCAGGTCGTATCGCTCCTGGTGCGGATACCACGGGATGGCGAACTGGTGAGGTCGGTGAGCTCACTCATTTTGCTCCGAGTAAGACTGCATTTTTACCCACAAGACGTCCAGAGGTTGGAACACGGGCCCAGGGTCAAGGTGGCGCTCTTACTGGTGCAACTATCCGCGAATCCTATGTTAAAACCATGCGCACCACAAATCGTGCCGAAACAACATTACGAACTGATGGGCTGTCTTTTGCACCTGCAAAAAGTATTGTATCTGGGCTTAAATCAAATGATGATCCAACCCGTAACAAGGGCGATCTTCATTTTGAACAGTTTTATCATACGAATAATCCATCGCCTGGTATTCACAGTTTTGTTGGTGGATACACAAATGAACCATCTGTTAGACTCATGGAAGCAGCTGGTGGCAATCCATCGGCTGGGTACACGGCTAAACAACTAGAAAGTTTTGGAATCAAGGTTGATGAAAACCGCGGAAAGGCTGATCGCACCGGAAATGCAGGAAGAATGAATGTTCGTGCAGGTCCGCTTAATCAAGGCGGTTTATTAACCGCTATGCGTACCGATTCAGACAAGTCTGATAACTATCTTGGCCCAGTCAATGGAGGATGGGCCAAACAAAACTATCTAAATAATGAGTTTTATAATTTTAATGCGTACAAGGGTCAACCCAATAGACTGGATCTAAATGTCGCAAAACGACAATTGGCCCAGAATCCTCTTGCTCATTCAATTTCTTAACGAGTAACTGCGTAAATGGAAGACTCGGGTTGTTTTACATCAGGAGACAGTTTGTTGAGTAGCATATAAACTACAATAGAAAGAACTGTTGTAAGAACAGCAGTCAAAACAGTAAATGACCCGCTAGATTTATTAACTTTTATCAAATTTGCAATAATCCAACGAACCACATCCATCCATGCAATTGCTGATGCAAAACTAAATCCGGCAACTACTGCATTGAGAGATTGGGATTCAACAGTCTGAAGGAATGAGTTCATTTTATATTTTACAAGAAATTATTCCACCATAAAATCAAGCTCCTCCTGTAAAACTACAAAGACAGTATTTGGTACCATACATCTTGTACGTTTTAAGGGACACTTCTTTTTACTTCCAACGCTATCAGTATCTGTTTCGGTTTCAGTTTCGGTCACAGTTTCTTCCTCGTCCTCTTCTTCCTCTTCTTCTGATTCTTCATCATCAAACTCATCACAGTACGGTACTGGTACTTCGTCTTCATCTTCGTCATCGCCAAATTTTGTACCAGTATTACCACTTATTGTATTCCACGCCCTGGGTTCTGAATTTCCAATTTGATTAAATTTTTTGAAATTCATACTAATAAGATGTATTTATAGAATCTTTAAGCATACTTTCCATAGGGCTACTGGGTATCCAATCGCTCCATGTGTCACTCGCCTGGTTAATATCATTCATGAGAGAATCATCGCCTGTGTACCGGGTAAATGGTTCATCCTCCTCATCCACTACTTCTAGCGAATCTGTTTCACTGCCGCTTTCACTCTCGTCTTCCTCTTCGTCCTCTGGAAAAAGAGTTCCAATTTGTTTACCGACAAAGTTGCGCGCTGCGTATTTCATGCAGTACTTCATGTCTTCTCCTGTAAGAGTATTTCTTCCACATGCTTTACAGTACTGGCCTGCCAATATCATTGCACTTTCAACGACAGGTTGAATAATATCGGTTGCTGACTTTATAATTTGTTGTTCAATGTCACCCATTTACTAGATGAAATTATTATCCATAAACAAAACTCCCGCGAGGCCATTCTGTACACGTAAAATATTATACGCCTTGGCATAAATGGTTACTGTACGAGCATTTGGGTCTGGTGTTAAATTGAGCCACAAGTTTTGATTAGCGATTCGACTCATGTTAACTTGTCCCGTTGGTACATAGTTTTCTGGATCAATTGCAAAACTATAATTGTAAATAGCCATGTCTGGAAGTCGTGTATGATTATTCAAAAACTGGACTCGTCCCATGTACAAGGCATCTGCAACTGTTGATGATATAAAATCTTCACCATTAAACTGAAAATCTAAATCAACAAGTTGTTGCCCTCCTGTACTTGTATTGTAATAATTCCAATAATCATTGGTAGCTGCTACATTTGAATCTTGAATTGTGAAAAACATTTCCTTGACTGGATTGATAAAGTACAAACGGTACCCATTTAAAGCTGTTACAGTTGCTGGTATCTGAACAGATGCTCGTTGAAGCTGTGTGATTACATAATCAACCTTGGCACTTTGAATGTACCGAACTTCTTCATCACCTAGAAAGACATATTCAACTGGTAGACTTGCCTGGAATGCTGAAAGAGGTGTTGGGGCTATTAAAGTATTATCATTCACTGGAGTTCCTATAATATAAAAACCATAATTGGGCTGAAGTAAAAAGAATAAATCAAAACCTGAGCCATATGCTATACTTGTTGAAGCACCTGGTATACCAACTGGTATAGGCACAAATGTAACACCATCATTAATTGAATATGAATAAATATTTGATATAACTGTATTTGATGCTACAACTGGTGAATTGTTATATATTTGACCATATTTTGATGAATATGCTGAATACGGACCAGTGACATTTACCAACTGTTTTACAAAATTTTCCCCTAATTTATGTGAATACATTGTTCCCGAGGAATCACCTATTATAAAGGCGTCTAGAGTTGGAGACCAAGTTATACTAATATATGTTAATAACGTGTTAAATTCAACATACTCAGTACTAAATCCAAATGTAGGGCTTTTAAAACTTATAAGATTGTAATATCCTAAATTCGTTTCAAATGCAATTGCTAAAAAGTTTATTCCATCTGTTGCTACATTTGAAAAATTATAATCATGTTTATTTATAATTGGATTAAACTTTCCAAATATTCCATTATTAGATATTGTAACTGTATTACTACCAGGTGCTGTATTTTTTGATAATACAATAGTAACACCAGCATTATTCTGTGAAATACAAGATATTACTCCAAGATGAGATGGGGACAAGTTTGACAAGTTGTCAAAATTATTGTTTCCATAATTATAATAATAAACATTTGATGTGTTACCTGCTAATGGGTCTGATATACAGGCAAAAGAAAATACTTGTGGTAACCATGTAACAGTTCTTAAAGGTAAATCACCTGATATAATATCACCCCCAGATACCGAGGCACTAGTCCAGTTTATACCGCTCACGCACTCACAAGTATTTGATACGTATCCACCAGCAATAAGCTGTTCAATAGGTCGAAACTTTATTCTAACCTCAACCTCTTGACGAGTCAAAGCACACAAAGGAATTGAAAGTGCTTCATTTCTTATAAAGTAAAATGGGAGTGGAACAATAAAAGTCCTTGGGTACCATCCATAGGCTGGAGTCGCAAGACCGTATGAAAACTGTTTTGCTGGTCCTAGCCCATAGAGCCCATTATTTGTAGTACCAACCATATATGTAAGAGAGGCTTGTTGAGAATCACTAATAAATGTCTGGTCAAAAATTTGCATATATTCACCAGTGATGCGTTCAATAGTCTGGCCACCAATTACCAAATCTGCATGTTCAATAATGGCATTTCCTATACCATTTGTGTAACCACCCACTGAAAGGGCTGGAAGGACCAAACGAACATATATAGTTCGGATGAGCTGACCATTTCGGGGAATTACTGTATTGACCCAACTTCCAAAATCTATATTTGTCTGGTAAAATGTTGTATCCAAAATTTCAAGGGCAAACTTTGTATGACGATTAAATTTTTTTATAAAGTAACTCACATCTGGATTACCAGTTAAAAACTGGTCTTGAATACCAACTGCTGCAAGTTGTACACGTCCACTAGACATTACTAATAATAGGTAAGATAAAGTTTAAACCCTTTTATTAATAAATGAAGATTTATACTAAAACTGGTGACAAGGGTGAAAGTTCCTTGTATAATGGAACTCGTTTACCTAAATCATCTGAATATTTTCAAGCACTCGGTGACCTGGATGAACTAAATGCTCTTTTAGCAATGGTCCGAGCACTTTGGCGAGAAAATATTGTCACAACACCCGACCCTCTATATGAATGGTACTCTCTTGGTATAATGGTGGAAGAAATTCAAAAAAATTTAATGGATATTTCTTCAACTATTGCAACACCTGAGTGTGGGGACAAATTTTTCAATCCAGCCTGGGTTGATAAGATTGAAAATCAAATTGATAGGTTTGCATTCTTGTTACCACCTCTCACAAAGTTTGTAGTTCCATCTGGTAATAAATTATCGGCAAGTATTCATATTGCACGAGCTGTGTGCCGTCGCGCTGAACGAGTAATGATAGTAATCATAGAACCAGGATGTCCATCTCACGTGTACATAAATCGACTTTCAGATTATTTATTCATGCTGTCCCGTTTTGTATGTATGACACTTGGAATTAATGAAGATTTAAAAAATTAGTACACATAAATGTGGTGTTGTTTTAAGATATCAAAAGTCCCTGAAATGCCCGAGATTCCTCCACAAGAGGTTCCGGAAAAAGTTTCTTGTTGCTTGGAAGACCCCCCGACTCCTATTACAGAAACTCTTGAAATTATCATAGCAGCAAATATGGTTGAACCTTTTATTTTAGATCATTCAACAATTTCAATGGAACCTTGTGAAATAACTGAAAACTAAATTCCTATGTAAAGTCTAATGAGCAGCAAGCTTCAATTACGAAAGTTTAATCCAGCGACAATGGCGGATGATAAGATTTGTGTTTTTATTGGAAAAAGAAATACTGGTAAATCTGTTTTGGTGACTGATATTTTATATCACAAGAAACATCTTCCAGCAGGAATAGTCATGTCAGCAACGGAAGATGGAAATCATCACTATAAACAGTTTGTTCCAGACTTATTCATATATGGGGATTATGATCGCGATGCGATTGAACGGGTCCTGGCTCGGCAAAAGGTAATGGTGAGTCAGGGACGTCAAAATTGTGGGGCATTCATGTTGCTAGATGATTGTATGTATGACCGTAAATTCATGAAAGATACGTGTATTCGACAGTGTTTCATGAATGGGAGACACTGGAAGATTTTCTTTATGTTGACCATGCAGTACTGTATGGACTTGTCCCCAGACCTTAGAGCAAATATTGATTATATATTTATACTTCGTGAAAATATTTTACAAAATAGAGAAAAGATTTATAAAAACTTTTTTGGAATATTTCCAACCTTTGAAATGTTTAATCAAGTTATGAATTCGTGTACCGAAAACTTTGAATGTCTCGTACTTGATAACACTTCACGAAGTAACAAGATTGAAGATTGTGTTTTTTGGTACAAGGCTAAATTGCACAATAACTTTAGAATTGGGTCGCCGGCACTTTGGGCTTTTCATCAAAAGAATTATAATTCGAGACATGATACTGAACCAGTTGTTCGAAGTGCTCAGCCCAAGGTGAGAGTTCCATCGGTTGTAGTTGTTAAAAAGCGATGATTTTTTTTGATAATCGCCAATTCTTTATATTTGAGTTATTAAAACATTTGAAATACCAATAGAAAATTCCCTTATAGAATTAACAAATGAAAAACCAAATACATCATCTTTTACAACATTAAAATTAAATAATATAGTATTATTTCCATTTGGTATAGATATATATTCAGTAGGATTAGTACCAGTAAAATTAGAATTATTTATCTTAAACTTTAAATTTGTATTATTATTAGAAAAAGTTACAATTACTTGATAATTACCACCTTTAATTATTTTAAAATTTGAAGACATATCACCGACTGTATTTTTAAAAATAGTTAATTCAATAGATTCATCTGATATTTTAGTAATTTTAGTAATTACAGGAAATGAAAAATAATCATCACTTTTAATACGAGTTCCAGTAGTTTTACTAGTTTTTGTTACATTAAATGGATTATAAATTGTTGGAGGTAATGGGTCTGATTTTTCACAAAACCATTTAAAAGATTTTAAAGTATCATTGTATTGACATGTAACTGATTTACAATTATAATCATTATAATCATCTGGTTTTTTACCACATACTTTATTTATATCTTCACAAATTAAATCTGAATCAGCTGATGGACAAAATGGCGCCTGTCCAGCTGGACAATTATTTTTATTAGGTATTATACATTTTGCACGATTTACAATAAACCAGATAGTTCCTATTCCTGCTAGTGCCAAAATAATTATAAATACTACTACATCAATTCTAAACTTCATTATTATATGCGCTTACTTTTATTTGATAAAAACTTTGTAATCATTAATGGATGGAATTAGTACAATGAACCTGAATGACATGGGCGGCGATTCTATGACTCCCTTGTTCCAGACCCAACCGAGCCAGTCCGCTCCTCCATCAACAACACCACCAAAAATGGATTTTTCTTATAAACCCAATGTGACATTCCCGCAACAAAATCCTCCTGAAAAAAATATAAGTAAACCCAAAGGAATGGACTCTACACCTATTAGTGATATTATGCCAGGAGAAGATATGCTTGGTCCAGCTGGTGGTGGTCCAGACCCCCGATTTATGATGGCTCAGCAGCCCATGTTTTCTCAGCAGCAGATGCCCATGCCTCAGGGTTACCAACAGCAACAAAAACCAACAGTCGAAAGCAAGAACCCTATGAACTTGACGGATGATCAGGTTGAGGCGCTTTTGGCTGGTGTGGTTGCTCTTATTGCATTCTCTGGCTTTGCTCAGGACAAGCTGTCCACTATGATTCCTAAATTTCTTAACGAGGCTGGTAAACAATCTACGGTTGGAATGCTGGTGACTGCCCTGTTGGCTGCCGTTCTATTCTACTTTGGTCGTCGATTTGTTATCAAGGATTAAATAACTGCATTGTTATACATATTCATAAAGTTAGTTGATAAAATTACCATGGTGAAAGCAAAGGTTCCAATTGGAACCATTGTCAAGATTATTTCATTTGTTTTACCCTTTCCTAATGTAGAATTTAGAATAAGTGATATACCAAGTGCAGCTATTGATGAAAGCATTATTACTGGGTAAGAAATCCAAAATGAACCATTTCGTGATAGATAGGCGAGTATAGTAGGGTAAACAGTTGTAAGTAATACAAGGGAAACAGTTTGATTAACAGTTTTAAAATATGAAATTAAACTTGGCATCAACATAACAACAGTCCACATAAGAACACCAATAAACATTTGTCCAAACGAAACTTGCATTTATATTTACAAAGTAAATTAATTTAGTCCTGAATGAATTGACCACAGAATGCTTTACGTTCTGGAATTCTTTCATATATACCAAGATTTGTACACATACTTCTCAATTCCGAAAAGTTTTTCCAAAACTGTTCAGAATGTGAATACTCCTCTACTGTTGAATGACTCAATTCGTGTAATAATACATGAAAAATATCATTGGGACTACCATTCAAACACAAACCAATTTCATACCCCTTGTTTGAATTGTATCCAAGTTCCCCTGCCTCTTTGCCTGCTAATAAAATTGGTGTTTTCAAAACGTAAAACTTTTCCGGGACACTTGGTTCGTTCTTTATATATTCACGAAGAATCTTGTACCTTCGTTTGACTTCGGTTAGATTTTTGGGTTCACGAACATTCCAAATGAGGTACACATCTACAAGAACCAGAACCAGAATAAGAAGCCACGTTTTCATTAATCTTTACGAACAAAAATAAACTGTGAATACATTTTTGAAAGTGGGTTTCCTATTAGGCTCTGCCAAGATTCAAGTTGAATACCTTGTTCCCAAAGTTCAGTAATGAGAAGGTCCTTGTAGGCAATAGGTTCAGATTTGGTACCATCTGCATAAAACGGAGTATCTTCAAGATGTACAAAAAGTTTTTCACCAAAGTTTCCATACCCAGTATCATCCTTCCGAATCATAAAGTTTCCAAGTGGGTCATGAAATGGTGTTCCCATGAGTACAGACTCTGAATCTGGAATTACCCCTATAAGTTTTCCACCGGTGCGTAACCGGTCTTTGATGGCCCGAATACTAGTTTTAAAAAGTTTGTAATTTTCAAAGATGTAATGAAGAGAAAAGTTGTAACAGATTATATCATATTTTTTATTAGAGGGACAAGCTAAGATGTCACCATGATAAAAGTTGGGGACAATCTTCATTTTTGATGCACGAGACTTGGCTTCAACTAGAGCCTCGGTACTTGGATCACACATGTCCAGATTTCGGACTCCTACATGTATCCACTTTTGTAGATCACCCCCGAACCCACAGCCAACATCCAAAACGGTGCTTCCAGATTGGGTAGCGTTTTGGATGAGCTGACGTTTTACCAAGTTGTGATACGCTCGTATTTCCTCCATCTTTTATTAATTAGTTAATCATTTCTCTAACTGTACACAATCCATTAGACCAAATTTGTCGAGTTATTAAATAATTATGGTATAAATCAAATGGTTTAAAATTTTTTTCTGTTCTAATAATTGTCACTTCTTCTTGTGTTATATTATATTTTTCAAGTGTTTGTAGATTTGCTTTATAGTCAAAAAAATTATTTATTTTGCTTAAAATTTTATTTCTATTTCCATTAAATACATTAAATGGATCTAATCTAAACTTTTTCATATAATCTTTAGATGTTATCTTTAAGATTTTTTTTCTTTCATAAAGTTTTGAAAATTCATCAATAGAATATTGTGAACCCATTGACTTGTTACATTTTGAACAAATTGGTCGAAGATTATCAATATTAGTAGTACCACCTTTAGACTCTGGAATATTATGACCAACTTCAAATGTAAATGGTGTAAGTATATTTTCACACCATATTACCATACATTTATGGTTAAAATTATTATTGTTATAATTAATCCATACTTGTTCTTTTAATGCAGATGGAATTTTTTTTTTTTTTTAATATAAATTTTCATTTTTTTTTAAATTTTAAAAT
>Ga0114970_10000222_pt1 | contig 40078 bp, 40 predicted proteins | sample M_140205_XF_Meta_FD_87030 | JGI IMG/M metagenome (GOLD analysis project Ga0114970, IMG submission 87030) | Freshwater microbial communities from Lake Montjoie, Canada to study carbon cycling - M_140205_XF_MetaG | ecosystem: Environmental > Aquatic > Freshwater > Lake | place: Lake Montjoie... | reverse complement strand
GCCGGGGCAGATTGTTCACCGAATCGTCCCCGAAGGCTCCTCACTCGACCTCTGCCGTGACACCCTAGAAGCTCTGGCACGACGCAGACCGGAGTTTGTCCTTGGGTATGTGCCAGATTGTGATGGCGACCGGGGAAACGTGGTGTGGTACGACTCACGGGCCGACGAAGCCAAGATTCTTGAAGCGCAGCAGGTCTTCAGCCTTTGTGTGGTCTCAGAACTCGCGGGGTTGGACTACTTCGGTGAAGCAGGTACGAAAGTGGCGGTGGTCTGCAACGACCCGACTTCCCTGCGCATTGATGAAATTGCTGCGGCCTTTGGTGCCAAAGTGTTCCGCGCCGAAGTCGGGGAAGCGAATGTGGTTGCTCTTGCCCGACAATTGCGGGCCCAAGGTTGGACTGTGCGCATTCTTGGTGAGGGGTCCAACGGTGGTAACATCACCTACCCCAGCGCCGTGCGAGACCCGCTGAGCACGCTAGGAAGCCTTCTCAAGCTACTCAGGTTGCGCTCGGTGGAGGGAACACCCGGACTGTTTGAGCGCTGGTGTACGGCCTCCGGTCAGCGGGAAGCCTACCGGAGCGAAGCTTCCATGGCCGAGATTCTGTCGACTTTACCTGTTTGGACCACGACTTCGGCCTACGAGAACCGTGCCGTCTTGAAAATAACTTCCACCGACCACGCTAGGTTCAAAGCGTCGTGGGAACGGGAGTTTCAAACCGACTGGCCTTTGTGGCAACCACGGTTGGGTGCACTGCTGGGGGTAACGAGTTGGAGCGAGGTAAACTACGAGGGCCTCGAGGAAAGACCCGGTGTAGGGCCTTCCGTACGCGGTGGTCGTCAGACTGGTGGGCTCAAGATTCTGCTCAAGGGAGAGGACTCTGTTACCCAGGCTTGCCTCTGGATGCGTGGCAGCGGCACCGAACCCGTTTTCCGGGTGCTCGTCGACGTGAAGGGCCACAAACCTGAGACCGAGGCAATCCTGTTGGATTGGCTCACTGATCTGGTCCGCAGGGCCGACCGCGGTTAAGTTGCCCGGTCAGTCCTCGGGGTCGTGGCAAACCCCCATTTCGTAAAGCGTGCAGTCGTCGCACTGGCAATACGTGCGGTCGATCCACTCGAGCACCTCTTCCGCTCGAAACTCAGAAGGTCCTTTTTCAAACAGCAAGTCGGCCTTCCGCAGGGATTCCTCACCGCCCTTAGGCCACACCCCCGGCAAGGCACAGACCCGCATACCGGCCGCCTTAGCGGCTTCTACTCCATGCTGAGAGTCTTCCATAACCAGCAATACCTTCGGCGACAAATCCAACTTTCGCGCGGCCAGCAGAAAGACATCGGGGGCAGGCTTCGCGTTTTTAGTCTCGTCGCTGGAAAAGACCGCGCGAAAGTAGGGGCGCAGGCCGGTGTCCTTGAGAACGGCTTCGATAACCTGCAAGGAACTACCGGAGGCCACGGCCATGGGCATTCCTTGGACTGCAAAGCCCTTAACCAACTTCTCCATTTCCGGAAACACTTTGGTGTGGCCCCGGGCGGCGTCGAGGTAAAGGCGGTCCTTGAGGGCCTCCAATTCCTCGAGGGGTTGGTGCAGGTTGAATCGCTTTTTCACCACTGCTGCGAACGCCCGGGAACCCATTCCAATGCATTGCTCCCTCCAAGGTTCGTCGAAGGTGCCTCCAAAATGTTCCACAAAAGCCGTGTCGCTCACGTGCCAATTGGGCTCGCTATCAACCAGCGTCCCGTCAAGGTCAAAGATGACTCCCTGAAGTTTCATGAACCCGCCTTTTCACGCTTTTTTTTCACGTCCTCGGCTTTCCGGGCAATTCGGTTCCACACAGAAGCCATACCCATTGCTTTACGCACTTCGGTCAGGGTGGCACGGGCCTCGGCGCGCATGGCCAGAGTCCCGTCATAAATCACCTCGTCCACCAGACCGGCTTGCGAGGCGAAGTGGTCGCGCCGCTCCCGTAAGGGGTCTAGAAAAGCATTGAGGGCCAGAGCGAGTTTCTGCTTCACCTCAACATCACCCACTTTTCCAGCTCGGTAACGCGTCTTGAGGTCTTCCACTTCAGCTTTGTTCGTATTAAACACATCGTGGTACTCAAAAACAGGGTTTCCTTCCACGGTACCCGCGACCTCGGCGCTGATGCGTTTAGGGTCGGTGTACATTCCTGCCACCTTTTTTTCCACGGTTTTGGCGTCGTCTCCGAGATAAATCACGTTGCCCAACGACTTCGACATCTTTCCCTTGCCATCGGTTCCCACCAGCGTGGGCACATCACCCACCAGAACCTCAGGCAGGTTAAACACTTCACCGTAAAGGAAGTTGAATCGCTTGGCGATCTCGCGGGCTACCTCGACATGACTCTCGTTATCTTTACCTACCGGAACCAGATGCGCTCTGGGCAATAGGATGTCGGCGGCTTGAAGAACGGGGTAACCGAGCAGCCCCAAAGGCATTTCCTCGATTCCGGCGTTCTGGGCCATGTCTTTCAAGCTGGGAACCCGCTGAAGGCGAGGCACTGTGATCAGGTTCTCAAAATAGAGATTGAGCTCAAAAATCTCAGGCACGGCAGACTGAAGGTAAACCACGCTTTTGGAAGGGTCGATACCGCAGGCTAAGTAGTCGAGCACCATGTCGCGGCTGTTGTCGGCAACCTTTTCGATGTCTTCCTTGCTTGGCTTGGTGGTCAGGGTATGCAGGTCAGCGATAATAAAGAAACACCGGTACTCGTCCTGCAGGCGCACCCGGTTTTTCAACGAACCCACATAATGGCCTAAGTGCAACTTGCCGGTGGGACGGTCTCCGGTCAAGATGGTCTTTTTGTTCATAGAGCTCTCATATTACCCGTGCTAGGCTTGGTTTTCAAGCCAGCGCTCGACTTGTGGGAACACGCGTTCGAAGGGCGCAAAGCCACGACTGAACACCGTGCCTTCCTCCCCTACCAGTCCCACCAAGGTCGGAAAGCCGCTGATTCCCCAGGAAGACACTTGCTTGAACTCCTGCAGGGTGTTTTCGAGGGTCTCGGTTTTCATGTATTCGATTTCAAAACCGCCTACCCCAAGGGTTTCTGCAAGATCACCGAGGACGCCCAAACGGGTGATGTCTAGCCCATCGGTATAGAGCGCGGTCTGCAGAGCATGGGCATAAGAAAGAGATTTCTCAGGGGCCAAGGTTTTCACGGTCTGCAAAGCCCTCGAAGGTTCCAAACTCGAGAGGTTCATGGTTCCTTCCTCAAGAAAACCGTCGAGGAACGGCTTACCGAAACTAACTCCGGTCGTAGTCTGCAATCGGGGCAAAACCTGATGGAGAAAGCTCTTAAGCTCGCCAATGGGTGCTACGCGGTCTCCGGTGACCATCCCGCCTGAAAAAACCATCCAGCTGGCCCTCCGCTTGGTGGCGTCGAACAACGCCCGAATCACGGGTGAAAATCCGAAGCACCAACCGCAAAGGGGGTCCATCACATAGACAATTGTCTTTTCAGGCATTGGGGGAAGATACTACCTCCAGAACCTTAAGGGCAACTCGCTGAAGAACGCCAGACCCAACGACAAGCTTTCCAAGTCCAGCCTTTCGTCGATTCCGTGTATACGAGCCGCAAAGGCGTCCATGGTCAATTGTTGAGAAAACAGGCTGAATCCGTACACTGTGGTTCCTTTTTCCCGCCAGAAGCGACCATCGGTAACTCCGCCAATCACCATATCAGCCAGCTGCGAATCCGGATGAGCTTCAAGAAACAGTGACTCGATCGCCACCTTAAGGGGGGTTCTGGCGTCAGATTGGTTGGCAGGGAACCAATCCGTGATCTCCAGTACCACCTCGCTGCACAACCGGCGACCAAGGGCCCGGCGGAGCTCGGAAAGCAACGCCTGCTTCGTCGTTCCGGGAACACAGCGCACGTCGACAAGCAATTCGGCCCGGTCGGCAACGATATTCACTTTCTGGCCGCTCCTGACCACGTTCGGGCTGGCGGTTGTACGCGAAGCCGTGTGGAGGAAGCGAGCCAGCCCCTGGTTGCGAGCAAACACCCGGCTTAGACCCCATCTCTGGCCCGGTTTCAAGTTCAGGGCACAGCGCTCGAGCCAGGTTCGGGCTGCTGTACGCGCCATCGAGCGGTACACCCGAGAGCCGCGAAAGGGGAACTTCCAGCGAGCCAGCCGTAGGGCAGCCTCGGAAACCTTGAGGACAGCGTTGTCCGACCGGTAAGGAGTGGACCCGTGGCCGGGGGTTCCTCGGGCGGACAGCTTCACCCAAGCGACGCCTTTTTCGCCCAAATTGCAAAACGCGACCGGGCCCCGCACCGTGGGCACGAAAAAACCGCCGAGTTCAGTCACCATGAAATCGGCCTTCACCGATTCCCAATGATGGGCCACAAGGTGCTGGGCGCCCCAGCGCCCCGACGCCTCTTCATCGGCCAAGGCCAAAAACGCCAAATCTCCCGCAAATCCCTTGGGTCCGGCGGCAAGTACCGCCTCGGCGAAGCCAACCGCCTGAGCTGCCGTCCAGCACAGCATATCGATCGCTCCCCTCCCCCAAACCTGATTCTCTTTCACTTCGGCGGCAAACGGATCGACCGACCAGTCGGCTGCTGATGCCGGTACCACATCGAGGTGGCCCATGAACATCAGGCTCTTTGCGCTCGGGTCTGTTCCCTTGACCCTCACTAGCAGGTTGCCCCGGCCCGGACGCGCGTGGAACACTTGGCAGGGCAGCCCACGGGCCTCAAAGAAACCACGCAGAACTTCAATGCTCCGGTCTTCATGCCCTGAATCGGCATCTCCAGTGTTGACGCACGCGTTTTGGATCAATTGCCGGTAAAGGGGAAGGAAAACTTCGCGGAAAATGGGTCGTTCTAGGTCGCGTCTTGGGTCCATGCGTCCAGTGTACTCCCAAACCTCGGCTTGATGGAACGAAGTGCTGGCCCTAGAATGGGCAGATGAGCATCATGACCGACGCACGTATCGCCGTCCTAGGCGGAGGTTCCTGGGGAACCGCCATCGCCAAAGCCCTCGCCGAAAAAGGGCAGCCGGTCGTCGTGTGGGCCAATAGCCCAGCCACCGTGGCAGATCTTAACCATCATCACGAAAACCGGCGATATTTGCCGGGAATCAAGCTTCCCGAGGGGGTCTTAGCCACGGGCGACATCAGCGAGGCCGCCAACGAACGGGAGTTTCTGATCCTGGCACAGCCTTCCCTTTACATCCTCCAGTCTGTCAAGGACATCTTGACCGTTCCTTGCGTGCAGGAAGGTAGGGCGACCATAGGCGTGCTGGCCAAGGGCTTCCTGCCCGGCACCACAGAGCCCAAACTCATTGTGGAAACCCTTGAGAACTACCTACCAGGATTCTACAAGAACAGCGTGGTCTACATTTCTGGCCCTAGCCATGCCGAAGAGGTGGTACAGGGCAAAATCACGGGGCTCATCGCCGCTTGCTCCAACCCACGTAACTCCATTCGATTTAGAAACTTGCTTCGTGGAAAGAGCCTCAAAGTCTTTGCATCGATGGACGTGATAGGTGTGCAAGTTTGTGCGGCGCTCAAAAACGTTGTAGCGATTGCCTTCGGCATCATGGATGCGCTCAAGGAAAAATCACAAGCCTTTGGCGACAACACAGAAAGCTTGCTCTTAGCTGCCGGCCTCAACGAAATCCAGGCTCTTGGCAAGGCCTTAGGCGCCACACATCCCGAAACCTTTACTTCGATCGCCGGCGTGGGAGACCTCGACGTGACCTGCCGGAGTCCTTTTGGGAGAAATCGCCGCTTTGGTCGGGAAATCATCCTGAACAACCTTCTCGACCGCTACACCTCGATCGATGACCTGATCAGCAACATCCGCAACGTGGGCTATCTTCCCGAAGGCGTGGTTGCTGCCCGTTACGCTTGGGCCCTGCTTGAGAAACACAAACTGAAACTCGAGATCATTCCTATGGTCTACCGCATCCTGAACAAGGAACTACCACCAGAACAGGCTATCCGGAAACTGATCGACATCGAAGAAGAGTAAAGAGTCAGAACGTTTTGCGTGCCACGACTTTCCAGCTACCCGCGTAATTCAGAAGTGTCACTTGCCCCACTTTGGTTTTGTCAAACAGGAAATCGACTGTGGCCCGGGTACCCAGTTGCTGGTGGCCAGTAACCTGCCAGTCGTGCAGGCGAAACTTCTCCTGCTCCTCGGGCGTTAGCGTGGAGTGAATCTGTTGTATGAGCTCCAGGTTGGTTTTTCCCTCGTTGGCCATATACCCGGCCGCACGCGCAAAATCCAGCGTCGCCAGTGCATCAAGGTACTTCTCGGCAACTTCTCGTGGGCCCAAGGGTGGACTGCAAGAGGCCAGAAGAAGCACCAGTGTAGCAAATACCCCCAACTTCATGGCTACCTCCACAGTTGACTTTGCCCCAAAAGCCGAGCTATGGTGAAGCCCTTGCGCGCCTGTCGTATAACGGCTATTACCTCAGCTTCCCAAGCTGAAGACGAGGGTTCGACTCCCTTCAGGCGCTGATTTTTTGGTGGGTGCTGCTCCCAAAAACTTTGTGAACACTTAACTCTCGATTGACAAGCTGCACTGCTCATGCAACGTTGAATCTGGATTTTTCCTTCGGGAGGTTTTGCATGGTAAAGAAGTTCGCGTCTATCGCAAGTGTCCTCGTTGTGCTCAGCCTAGCAGGTTGTTCCCTTTTCAATGACTCAGGACTGGTTGGGAAATGGGTGCAAAAAAGCTACGGGGTAACGGTTTTAACTTTCAATTTTGGTTCCGACGGGACTCTCGTGCAAAGTAGCCTGGGAATCGCCGTCAGCTACAAGTACACCGCATCAAACGGCTCTGGCCAATATTGGCTGGCCATCGCCCCCGATGTCAAAAGCTCTTTCACCTATTCCATCACCAACAACATTCTCACGTGGGTTGCCAATGGAACCACACTTACCTTATCGAGGGAGTAAACTAGGACGAGGAGAAAGCTTATTTGAAGTAGCTTATTTCTCTGTAGACAACCGACGCGACTTATTTTACTATCTCGCCGAACTTCTCCACTTCTTTGAACTCCACTTGAGTTGTCCAGTTTCCTTTGCTATCAATCACTGGATACTGGCCTTGCCAAACTACATGATCTGAATCCAGGTAATTGGCAATCACCCAACCCTTGGAGTCGTACTCGGTTGTGCCCGTCACTTTGTCTTTCTCTGTAAACTTCGTCGACTCCAATACGAGCAGATTTTTTTGTCGTCAAGTTTCGGCAACTCAGTGACTTTTCCTTAGTCCCGCAGGTGAATAGCTGTTCCTCATGGTATAGACCTCAGGCCTCGTGTTGCACTGAGCAGTAAGGTTACCCTTGTCGTCGTATTCCTATTTGGCATCTACGTTGGGAAGAGCTGACATTGCCTTCGTATCGTCGTACGGATACTCGACCCAGCTGAGCTCATTTCCGGCCTGATTGTAGTTCCAGAGAGTTTTAGCCCAAACTTCCCCATCAGTGAAGTTCTGAGGCGAGCCACTCGAGAACCTAGATGTCTTAGAATTGTTCGAGACTGGCCCGGTAAGGCCAATGTCGGCAAGATTCTTGGCAAAAAGGCCGAATTGCGCGCCCAAGAGCAGTGATAACTAGATAACTAACTTTTTCATAAAACGGGGTAATTTAGCTGCTGAGAACTTGTCAAGAAAAACTTTTGGTGTGTTTTTCGGGTATCTCAGCGGAGCAACGCGTGTAGACCTGCCACTGGGCTAGGCTTGCCGCCAGGTACTCAGGGGGCTTTTTCAGTAAGCAGTGGTTTTTGCGGTCCTGCGGTGGTATTTTTTGACCGATGATGCAAACAAATTGTGGTATAAGTGTAACCAGAGATAAGGAAACCCTATGAGTGACTATGAAGACAACGAAGAAATCCCGGATGACGAACTCGATGATGAAGATGATTTTCCAGACGACGAAGAAGAACTCCACGAGGATGATATTCTCGAAGATGAAGACAGCGATGACTTCGACGATGGAACTTACGATGATGACGATGATGAGGACGAGGATGAGGACGAAGACGAGTAAGGCAAAAACTAAGGCCGAGAAGGAGAACTAAAATGTATCTTGAAAAACTATTTGGTCTGGTCGGTAAGGTCGCTGTGGTTACCGGCGGTGGCCAAGGTATCGGTCAGGTCGTGGCCCAAGGCCTCGCGAAGGCTGGCGCCGAAGTCGTCATCCTGAACAGATCCAACGCCCATGAAACCGTGAAGTCCATCACCGAACAAGGTGGCAAGGCTTGGTTCTTTTCGACCGACGTCACAAAGGAGGCCAGCGTTGACGCAGCGTTTGCTGAAATCCTCAGGCGTTCGGGCAGGGTCGATATTATTTTTAATAACGCCGGCATCTGCATGCACCAGTCGACCCTTGAGGCGACAATCGCGCAGTTTCGCGAGGTTTTTGACGTCAACGTGACCGGCGAGTTCATCGTCGCGCGGGCAGCAGGAAAAATCATGATTGAGCGGGGCATCCACGGGAGCATTATTAACATGGCCTCGATGTCGGGTTCTATCGTCAACGTGCCGCAGTGGCAGGCGTCCTACAACGCTTCCAAGGCTGCGGTAATCCACCTCACCCGCTCGTTGGCCGTCGAATGGGCTCCCCACCATATCCGCGTCAACAGCATCAGCCCCGGCTACATAGCCACACCCATGTCGGTTGACACTCCGCAAGAGCTCAAAGACGCCTGGATGCCTCATATCCCCATGCACCGAATGGGGAACCCTGAGGAACTGGTGCCCGCCATCCTGTACTTAGCCTGTGATGCCTCAGGGTACACCTCTGGCAGCGACGTTATTGTCGATGGCGCCTACACGAGCATGTAGCAACCCTTGCCACCGAGCGCGGTTGAAGTGAAGTTTGGCAAACAGGTTTTGCGGTAGCGACGATTGTCGCTTATGATAGGCAAATGAGCTCTGCCACAAAACCCGATCCTGAACGCCAACGCCTCCTTGAAGGCCACGACACGCCCGTTCCTCCCTGGAGACGGTGGGGTCCTTACCTTTCTGAACGATCTTGGGCCACGGTACGGGAAGATTACAGCGCTGACGGCAATGCCTGGGCCTACTTTCCGCACGACTTGGCTCGCAGCAAGGCCTACCGATGGGGCGAGGATGGGCTGGCGGGCTACAGCGACCGCTATCAGGTCCTCAATTTTTGCTTGGCCCTTTGGAACGGAAACGACCCCATTCTCAAAGAACGAATGTTCGGCCTCACCTCCAACGAGGGCAACCACGGTGAGGACGTCAAGGAAAACTACTACTATCTCGACGCCACACCGAGTCACTCCTACCTCAAGCACCTTTATAAGTACCCTCACAAAGCTTTTCCTTACGCGCAATTGGTGGAAGGAAACAGGGCAAGAGGACCACAAGACCCCGAGTTTGAGCTCGCCGACACCGGGGTTTTCGATGAAGACCGCTATTTTGACGTTGTCACCGAGTTTGCCAAAGCCGGACCAGAGGACACCTGCATCCGGGTGACGGTGCATAACCGGGGTCCGGAGGCCGCGCCTATCCACGTTCTTCCCCAGTTATGGTTCCGCAACACCTGGTCGTGGGGCTCCAACCCGAAAGCCCAGCCTCGAATCGACCTCGAGCCCTCGAGTCCCGAAGGAACAGTAGCCTTGGTGGCTGACGACTCCAATCTCGATCCGATTAAGGGCCTCACCTTCCCCTACAAGTTGGGTAAGCGGTATTTCTATGGAGTGAAAAGGGCAAAAGCTCTTTTCACTGACAACCAGACCAACGACCCCGTTGTTTATGGAACCTCGCCAACCTCGGAAATACGATATTTCAAGGATGCCTTTCATCGGCAAGTCGTCGGCTCAGAAGCGTCGTGTAACCCCGAGCAGACCGGCACCAAGGCTTGTCTGCATGAAGGTGTCATGGTCGGTGCCCACGCGGCGGAGGTGTTCCATTACCGCCTCTGTGACGCTAAGCTCCTGTCCCCCTTGGAAAAAGTAGACGAAATCGTTAACCAGCGCCTCGCAGAAGCGGATGCCTTTTACGCGGGAATCCACCCTAAGAAGGCCACTGAAGAAGAAAAAAGGGTACAGCGTCAGGCGTTTGCAGGAATGATTTGGGGAAAACAAACCTATCTGTTCAACGTTCACCAATGGCTCGAGGGCGACAACGGACAAGTTCCTCCTCCACAAAGCCGTTTGGAGGGACGCAACCGGCATTGGCGGCACCTGAACTCCATGAGGGTGCTCAGCTTGCCCGACAAGTGGGAATACCCGTGGTTTGCCGCCTGGGACTTGGCATTTCATAGCGTTCCTTTGGCGGTGGTGGACGCGGAGTTTGCCAAACAGCAGCTGTGGCTTATGCTTTTTGAACAGTTTCAACACCCCAATGGCCAGATTCCTGCCTACGAATGGGAGTTTTCCGATCTTAACCCGCCGGTGCACGCCTGGGCCGTGTGGCGCGTGTTCAATATGGACCGCGTGCGCAATGGAAAGGCCGACCGACTTTTTCTGGAGCGCTGTTTCCATAAACTTCTGATCAATTTCAGCTGGTGGGTGAACAAAGTCGATAGCGATGGCAACAACGTTTTTGAGGGCGGTTTCCTTGGCCTCGATAACATCACCGTAATCGACCGAAGCGAGAAACTTCCGCCGGGTACCACCCTCAAACAAGCCGATGCCACCGGCTGGATGGGAATGTTCTGCCTCAATTTGATGCGCATAGCCCTCGAACTCTCCAAAGAGAACAAGACCTATGAGTCGCTAGCCAGCAAGTTCTTTGAACATTTTGTCTACATTGGCGCCGCCATGAAAAACATGGGTGGCAAGGGTTGGGACCTCTGGGACGAATCCGACGGTTTTTTCTACGATGTTCTGCGCCACGCCGATGGTCAGCACAGCCAGTTTCGCCTGCGCTCTTTGGTCGGGCTAATTCCCTTGTTCGCCATCGAGCGGCTGGAAGAAGACTGGATGGAGCCGTTTCCGGAGTTCCGTTCGAACTTCCATTGGTTTCTGAAAAACCGGACTGCATTGGCTGCCCAATGCGTGCATACCACCGTTGTCGAGGGAAAAACTGTTCATGTTCTCTCCATCATGAGTGCAGAGCAGATTCGCAGGGCGCTGGTGCGTGTGGCCGACCCTAACGAGTTCGCCAGTGATTTCGGGCTTCGCAGCCTCTCCAAGGTGCACCTTGAGAACCCCTTCCGATTTGGAAACGCCGAAGTGAAGTATGAACCCGGCGAATCGGCTTCCAAACTCAAGGGAGGCAATTCCAACTGGCGTGGCCCCGTGTGGTTTCCCACCACCTTTATGATGATTGAGGCCCTACGCAAACTCGGCAAGGCCTATGGCGCTGAATACCTTATCGTTGACCCCGCAACCGGACGGGAGACTCCGATTGTCGATGTTGCTGAGGGTCTGGCACAGGGACTGATCCGAATCTTCGTGCCTGATGCCCATGGACGCAGGCCCGTGCATGCCGCCGATCTACGGTATCAGAACGATCCTCATTGGAAGGATTTGGTGCTCTTCTACGAGTACTTTCACGGAGATACTGGTGCGGGACTCGGAGCCTCGCATCAAACCGGCTGGACGGGTTTGGTGGCTTCTGTCATTGACGAGTGGCGCGGTTAAGGAATCTTTTTCGTTTGACTTTTCATAACTGTGGCGAGATTTTGTTGCCCATGAAGAGTTTCAGCGCGCTTGGGCTCATTTTGCTCGGAATATCGGCTTCCGCAGACGCACTGTGGGATAAGGCTTCTTCCCTGATCGAGGCCTCCAAGGCTTGGAAGCCGGTTGTTACGATCACCACTTCCCAAGACAAAGACGATAAAGGCGTGGTGAAAGACTCGACTGTGACCACCGTGCGCTATGCCACCGATGCCTCTGGCGGGCTCACCAAGCAAAACATCCGCGTGGTGAAGAACGGTGTGGAAGGCAAGCCAGATGCGGTGGCGAGCGCAACCAAGGCTCCTGCGGGGCCGACCGATCCGCTTGAGGTTTCGGCCCGGGAGTTCACAAAGCTATGGCCTCCCACGAATGTGGTTTGGAAAGGCCGCGAAGCCGCCCTATACCGCTATGAGTTTGCACCCAAAAGCGGTTGGGGTCTCGAAGGTCGCATCTGGATCGACAAATCGACGGCTATACCTTTTCACCGCGAATCGTCGCTTAACCCTAAGCCTCCTTTTGTCGATGAGGCCTCCTTCACTCAGGACTCCTCTTGGGACTCACGAGGCTTCGTGCGTGACGACCGAATCGATATTCAGTTTGTTGGGTCGTTCCTTGGCCTCAAAAAACAACTTCTGTTGCGTAGTGAAGTGATGGAATACGGACCTAAGAACACAGCTACGCGGTAACGTTGGTCTTGATCCTCAATCGGAGAGGGCCTCACCAAGATACTGTTACTGGGTTCTAGGGAGTTCCAATGACCAGCTCGCTTCGGGCACAGATGCGTATGGGTCCGAGAAAGCGACACTCCTGCGCCAACACCTCGGAAAGCCGTTCCACAGAATTGTTATTTTCCGAAAGATGTACCAAGTACACCTGTTTGATCCGGCAGTCCGTATGGTCGGCAAGGGCATTCAAGAAAGCTGCCGCCTGATGATTGGAAAGGTGCCCCTGATCTGAGGCCACCCGTTGACGCAGAGCCGGAGGGTAAGGTCCGGCCTCGAGCATGGCGGGGCAGTAGTTTGCTTCCAGAAACAGAACATCGCTGCGGGCAGCCAAATGCAGCATCAAGCTGTCGGTGCGACCCGAATCAGTGATCAGGGTGAAACGTTTCCCACCAACCTTAAAGTGGTAGCTTTGGGCCCCAGGGGCGTCATGGCTAATGTCAAACGGAAAGAACTCTACCCCGGGGAGTTGGTAGCTTGAACGCGGAGCCACGGGGAATGTGGGGTAATCTTTGATTTTGCGGAACAGGGCGTCGACCCTAAACCCTTCGCGGTGGACCAGCACGGCGCCTGTTGTACCGACGAGCGTCTCTAGGCCTCGTATGTGGTCGCCGTGGTTATGGGTCAGAAACACGGATCGGATCTTGCTCCAGTCGAGGCCAGCCTTGGCGCAACGCTTCTTAAAGTCCTTCCAGACAAAGCCGTTGTCGATCACCATGGCTCCAGCATCCGTTTCAAACATGTACGAGTTAGCCTGCGACCCGGAGCCGAGCACCGCGTATTTGAGGCTCAATTCGCCCCCGTGAAGGTTCGCCAAGCAATTTCGTTAAAACCGAGGACGGCCGAAGGCGCCTTGCGCAACAAGGGGGTCTTGAGGAGTTTGGGGTGTTCCAGAAGTTCGGTTCTGAGGTCGACTTCCCGATAAGAATAGCCCTTGTCTTTGTACAGAGCCGACTGTGTGTCGACCAGAGCCTCGACGCCGCCGAGCGCTCGAGCCAAACTGTCAAGCTCCGCTGGTGCCAAGGCTTTTGTGTCGAGGTCTGTGAAGTGGAACTCTACTCCCCGCTCTTTGAGCCAGCGTTGCCCTTTTTGAGTTTCACGGCACTTCTTACGCCCGTAAAGCTGGAGGGCGCTGCCTCCCGAATGGCTCACGCGCTGGCGCGCTGGCGAGTGACCAGTCGCTGGTGAGCGGCACGCATTGAACTCTCCGTTTTGTCCCAACCGAGGCATCCGTCGGTGACAGACACTCCATATTGTAACGAGGTCAACGGACCGAGCTGTTGGCTACCCCTTTGGAGGTGGCTCTCGAGCATATAGCCTCTCAGGCTGGCGCGCCCGGAACACATTTGACCCACCAGCGATTCCAGTACTTGTGGCTGTTTGTCGGGGTCTTTCCCGGAGTTAGCGTGGCTGCAGTCAACCATAATGAAATCATTCAGATGCAGAGATTTCAGGGTAGCGTCAACCTTATCGAGTTCAGGCGGGCCGTAGTTGGGCCCACCTTTGCCCCCCCGAAGAATCACATGTCCTTGTTTGTTGCCCCGGGTGGTGATGACGCAGGTCTGGCCTTCCTGGTCGATGCCTATGAAGCTTTTGGCCTCGCCACTGGCCGCCAAGGCGTTTACCGCAATTTCTAAGTTGCCGTCGGTACCATTTTTGAAGCCCACCGGCATTGACAAACCACTGGTGATGTCGCGATGAGTCTGACTCTCGGTGGTACGGGCACCAATGGCAGCCCAACTAATGAGGTCGGCGATGTATTGCGGGACAATGGGGTCGAGCACTTCGGTGGCACAGGGCATGCCCAGGGCTGAAATTTCAAGAAGCAGGTTTCTCGCGCGGCGCAAGCCAGTCTCAATGTCTTGGGAGCCATCGAGATGGGGGTCTACGATGTAGCCCCTCCAACCGATGGTGGTGCGCGGCTTCTCGAAATACACCCTCATCACCAAAAAGTGGGTCGAAGCTAACTCATCCTGCAACAAACGCAACTTGCGGGCATATTCGAGGGCACTAGCCGGATCGTGGATACTGCAGGGACCCACGATGGCAAGAATGCGGTCATCCTCACCCGTCAGAACTCGGGAAATAATCTGCCGAGCCCCGGCAACCGTGTTGGCAACAGCCGGGCTAAGGGGAAACTCGGCTTTCAGCGTCTTGGGTGAAATGAGTTTTCTCATGGTGAGGATGTTGAGGTCGCTAGTGTTATCCATGATCGTTCCTTGTTTGTCTGTTCTGACACAAATCGAATTGCTTTCCAAGGATGCTAACGGCCCTCACGGAAGTAACCGGCCTTTTTGGCCTCTTCCCAAGTGTCGAGAACCTCGCTCATCTGGTCGAGCCGAGCCAAGGCTTCTTCGCGGTCAAGGTCAGCCAAAAGACGTGCCCGGCGCTCAAAAACCTCGGCCTGGACGCCATCGGGGTGAGCGGCATACTCAAACTCAAGAGCAGAACTGCTGCCGAGCGACACCGTAACGGTTCCAAAGTCAAACAATAGCCCTGCCAGAGTATCCTTGCGCACGCCAACCTGTTGCACTTCAGAAAGCTGACCTTCCTGTCGTATTTCCCCTCCCCATAGGGGTTTACGGTGCAAACAAATCACTTTGTCGCCCTCGAGCAAAAGCTTGTCGTCGGACCAATCGGCTACCTCATAAGCAAGGCGCCCCAGCGGCACCAACGCCATCACCGAAGCCAGACTCCAAATCAAGGCGGCGGTGGATCCAGCCAGCGCCGAACCCAAGGAGGCCACAGCCACCACCAAACCAAGCCAACCGGCCCAAGGCAGAAGCCTAAGCAGGAGGCGATAAGGGTGGCGCCTAAACGACAGGGCTCCCTCGCCGGTTGGAACTTCGGGCTTTGGCCCCCAAAGCAACTGAGGCTGATGGGCGCCAGTACCCCGCGACGCGAGCGAACCACGGATAGCACGCCGGTCGGGGCGGGACTTGGCGCGCTTGGCCTTTAGGTCAGCCGTGGCTTCCAGAAACGCCGTATCGGCCCTAAGGCCGGCGAAGATGAGCCTACCTTTGGGAGAATCGCCTTCAAGCTCGACGGCGACCAAGCCGAACAAACGGTCAAGAACCCCCTGTTTGCTGAACACCGCAACTTTCAGGCGGTCTAGGGCCAGTTTCTCGAAGTCTGCGCGCCGCTGCCAGGCGTCCACCTGACGCACCAGGACGGCCCGATCGGTCACCGCCATAACCGACACCCGCCATTCCCACAAAAAGAGCGCTACCAGCGCCACCGCGGTCAAAGTTCCTGCCAAGGGGAAAATCGCCAGCGGAAAGGGAATCAGCATGCAGAAGACCGCCAGAATACTTCCCAGAGTAGCAGGTAGCGCTATCCTGCGGGCAAGGAACCAAGGGCTCCGGCGGAAGATGTGCCTCAGCACCTCTCCCTCCTGCAGGCGCAAGGCCTGCTTGTGCAACAATCGGGGTACCTCAAGGCCAGGTTCGAGCCCTAACGACGAGGCAAATTCGGGGCGGGAACGCAGCCAAGAGCGCCAATGGGCATCGGGAATCACCAGATAACGCCCGGCCGTCTGCCCTTTCCACAGACCTTCCAAAGACGGGTCAAGCCTCTCCCGAACTCCTAAAAACACATTTGGGGTACCCTTGCTCAACAAAACCAGACAACCTTCCATCACTACGAGGTCGCCGTTCGGCCTCTCGTCGGGAAAGGCCACAATGTCTCCAGCCTCAAAAGACCAAAGCTCGGATACTGCCGCCAAAGACCGTAGGTCGGCGGGGCCCAAGCCACCAGCCACGGTTCGGAAATCGTCGAGGGAAGCCAGAAAGGCTGCCAAGGAGTCTAGGTCATCCACAGTCAACCCTCACTGCAGCATTCTCTTTCCTGAATCGCTGGGTTGTCAAGCAAGCCCAGTGCTGACAACTCCGGTTTGGAAGACCGGAGGTAGGGTCGGCAGCCCTACTCGATCAAGGTATAAGCCTTTTCGTTGTGCTGGGTGATATCAAGACCTATGGCTTCGTCTTTTTCACTCACGCGGATACCTATGGTGGCCTTCAGAAGCGCAAAGATTGCAAAGCTCATCCCAAAAGCCCACACCACACTGACTAATGTAGCCTGAGCTTGAACTCCCCAGGAGGCAGGATTACCGTAGAACAGGCCGGAAAACCCCGCACCACCATTCATTCCAAACGGCGCGGTGACAAAAGGAGCTGCGAAAAGTCCAGTTCCGAGCGTACCCAAGACTCCCGCAACTCCATGAACTCCAAAAGCGTCAAGGCTGTCGTCATAGCCCAAGGCGTATTTAACAAAAACCACAGCCACGTAGCACAACATTCCGGCAGCCAAGCCCAGAATCAGGGCACCCGGGAGCGCAACAAATCCGGCAGCAGGGGTGATAACCACCAAACCGGCAATGGCACCCGAGGCGGCACCGAGAATGGTGGGCTTCTTTTGCAGCAACCAGTCCATACCGGCCCATGCCAGTCCGGCTACGGCGGCAGCCGTATTGGTCATGACAAAAGCACTGGAGGCCAAACCATCGGAGGCAAGTCCGCTCCCTGCATTAAACCCGAACCAGCCAAACCACAGCATGGCAGCCCCCGTGAGCGTGTAGGTAAGATTGTGGGGCGGAATGGCGCGGAGGTTCTTGCGCTGGCCTAGCATCAGAGCGCCAGCCAAGGCACTGAAGCCGGAATTAATCTCAACGACTGTCCCACCGGCAAAGTCCATCAATCCTGCCTTGGCAAACACCCCGTTGGTAGACCAGGCCATGTGGGCGAGAGGCACGTAAACGACAAACAACCAGATCACCGTAAAGGCCAAAAACGCGGAGAACTTCATTCGTTCGGCAAAGGCACCCGAAATCACCGCCGGGGTGATTACCGCGAACATGGCCTGAAAGATCACGAAACTGAGGTGAGCTACCGGACCGTTAGGATCACTCACGACATAGGGACTCGGATCATTGGATCCGATGCCCCCTAAAAAGGCCCAGCGAAAATCTCCCAGAACCCCTGGAATCAGCTCACTCGGGCTGAAGGCCAAGGAATAGCCCACAATGACCCACAATAGGCTCACGACGATTAAACAGACGAAACTCTGCATCATGAGGCTTAGGATATTCTTCTTTTTCACCAGACCGCCGTAAAAAAGGGCCAGGGCAGGAACGGTCATGAACATAATGAGGGCACTCGAAAGGAGTACCCAAGAATTGTTGGCATGGTCGATCATTACGAAAACTCCCAGGAAAGAATTGATTTAGTTTTGACAGAAATGTAGAAATCTGCGATTTTTCTCGACAGGAATGTCCTAACCGATGGCCACGTGACCTCGTTCCTCGGTGCGAATACGGACGCATTCCTCGAGGTTGTAAACAAAAATCTTACCGTCGCCAAGCTCACCTGTCTTGGCGCCTTTCACGATGGCGGAGATGGTTCGCTCCACATAATCGTCGTTGACAGCGATTTCGAGGCGGATTTTGCGAAGGAGATTGCCGCTTTCCCGGTTACCCCGGTAAACTTCGGTGGCTCCACCCTGCCTCCCGTGCCCGAGCACCTCAGAAACGGTCATAAGCTGGATGTCGGCGGAATAGAGCGACTGTTTGACCTCTTCGAGCCGGTAGGGTTGGACAATTGCAATGATGAGCTTCAAGGGCAGGACCTCCGGGGGGAGATTAGCAATAACCGTACCAGTTTATTTCAAAGACAAGGCTTCTTGGTTGTGGGCCTCTATGTCCAGAGCATCCCATGGGTATTTGATCCAGAGATCCTCGATTTCGACAGCTTGATAGGTAACCAAGCCTGCAGGAAAACTTGCTTCCTTCGGTTTGTTTTTCTGGTGGAGAACGGCAACACGCATTTCCGCCGGTCCGTGATAGCTGAGTTCTGCCACGCAGTAACTGAGCGTTACCCTTGTGTCGTCGACTTCATCGACAATCAGGATTTTTTTACCGCGCAGTTTCTTTTCCACCTCGTCGATCCACTGGATTTTGAGCGGCACCGGATGCAGAGCATGGTCTTCATCGTAGCGTTTCAAACCCACCACATAGACAGGTTTCTTGATATACGTTTTTAAGATACGGGCCGGGATAAACCCACCTGAGGCAATGGCTACCAGAATGTCTGGGCTCCAGCCATCGTCGGAAATCTGTTTTGCGAGGTTTTCGCAGGCTTTGTGCACTTCATCGTAGGTAACTACGAGTTTATTCAAGGCATTTTCTCCCGGTTCAAGGTGTGCACACTATGGTCGTGGCACCCGAAAAAGTCAAAGTCCCACCTTCATTTTTGTCGCCAAAACGGCTATTCTACGGTCATGGAAAACGAAATCGTTTTGACGGCGCAAGATCTTGAAGGCTTACTGACACCTGAGGATACGGCCGACATCCAGCGCATGGAGGCTAGCTACAGTCAGGCCATGGAGTCTTTCAAGCTACTTTCGGCCTCACCCAATGAGAACACCTCCGCCCGTGAGAAAGAAAAAATCATCGTGCTGTACAACAGTATGGGAAAAATGCTTCAGGAGGTTACCGGGAAGTTCAACCGAATAAAGGTTTACCCTTTCGAAACCCCTACACTCCTTCACGCGGAAGCCAGCCGACTCATTGCCAAACTGCGCGACGAACGCACGGGGCACGACGAGTTTGTGTACTATATTCAGCGCGCCTACGAACTGTTGTTCAACCTTGCCTTTGGGGTCACCAGCAGCTCGCAAAAGCACCACCTCATCGTCAAGACGCCGGTTACCCAGCCTGTTCAGAATTACGCCGTGCACAAAATTCCCGACGTAGACGACAAAATTGAGAACTCGGTGATGTGCGTGATGCTCCGGGGTGCCCTTCTCCCGTCCATGATTTTGTCGAAGGAAATCCAGGAGAACTCATCTACGGGCTTTGTGACGCCCTTCGCCCTATTCCGCATCAAACGCAACGACCACCGCAAGCAGGCCGACATGGAATACGTGCTCGACCTCAAGAAATCGTTTTTTCACTGGGAAGATCTTCAAGGGAAGGATCTGATTTTTGCCGACCCGATGAACGCGACAGGCGGAAGTTTGGTCACCATTGTCAAGTTTCTCAAGGACCAAAACATCAAGCCGAAATCCATCAAGTTCTTCAACGTTATCAGCGCCTTGCAGGGTTCCCTCAACATCATGCGTGCCCTCGATGACGTGACGATTTACACCCTCTGGATGGACCCGGTGCTGAACGACAAGGCCTACATCATGCCGGGTCTAGGCGACGCCGGCGACCGACTCAATGGCCTAGATACCGAGGACACACCGCGAAACATGATACAATTGCTCGGCGACTACGGGCCCAACATTCTCGGGCTCTACAGGTCGCAGGTGCGCAAGATTGAGGAAACAATCCTCGGATGAGACTCTGTCGGTCCCTCTCCATTTTGGTTTTAATTCTCCTGACCTCGTGTGCTAGCCTTGGCGAGGCGTCGACTTTGCTTGGCAAAGAGTACTACAACCTAGGCAACTCGTACTTTGAACTTAAGAAGTATGATCAAGCCGCTCGCGCCTACGAAACGGCCCTTCGGTATGCCCCCGAGCTCAAGATTGCCGCCTTGAACCTAGCCCGAACCCGGGCCGAAAGCGGCAACACCACAGGAGCTCTTGAGCTACTGGAACCTTTGGCCGCTGCGGATCCCGAGAACCTAGTGGTAGCCCAGCAACTGGCATGGCTGCAATACAAAGCCGGGCAAAAAGACAAGGCTGCGGTCAGCTGGCAGGCATTGGCCCAAAAACTTCCCGCCGATCCGTTAACCCAGTTCAATACCGGTGTGGCGCTGATGGCAGTCGACAAAAAGGACGAAGCACTTGCCCCCCTGGATACTTGGTATTCCCTCGACGGAAAAACCCCCGCTGGAGTGCTACTGCTTGCTGATCTCGTGGCCGCGACAGGAGATATTGTGAGAGCAGGAAGCCTCTACCGAGCGGGAGTTGCCCTTTCGGCCGAGCGAAACCCCACTCAAAGGCTTTTGGCCCTCGGTGAGGCACGTATGCTTGAAGAGCAGAAGCGCTTCGGAGAGGCCGTGGAAGCTTGGAAGACTGCTTTGGATCTGCCCGCGCCGCCAGGCAAAGACTCAGGACAGGGCGATGCCTGGTTTCACCTTGGCAGGTTGCAGCTTCTGGAAATCGAAGACTACAACGCCGGGGTGAAGGCTCTTGTGGAGGCTTGGAAAGCCGGATACTCCAAGCCGGAAGACTGGAAAGCTCTGCTCGACAATCCGGCACTCAAGGTACGAACCGCCCTTTCTACCGACCTCAAAGCCGCGGGGGTCCTCTGGTGATTCCGAAATTGATGGGCATTGTAAACGCGACTCCGGACTCGTTCTATGGGGCGAGCCGTGCCACCGAAGAGCAGGGCGTGGCCCTTGGATTGCGGCTGGCGGCTCAAGGGGCGGATCTGTTGGATATTGGCGGTGAATCGACCCGGCCAGGAGCTCTGCCGGTAGACTTCGAGGAAGAAATACGGCGGGTTGTGCCTGTGATCACAGGCCTCAGAGCGGCCGGTTGCACCCTCCCCTTAAGCATAGACACCCGCAAGTACGAAACGGCTCGAGCCGCTCACTCAGCCGGTGCTACCTGGCTTAACGACGTTGCCGCCCTGCAAGATGACGAGCGTTTGGGTCGGTTTGCCGCCGAAACAGGAATGACCGTCGTATTAATGCACCGGCAAGGCACCCCAGAGACCATGCAAAAAGACCCGCGTTACACACGGGTCGGTCCGGAAATCCGCGACGCGCTTGCCAGGCGCGTCGAGGCTGCTCTGGCTGCAGGAATTGTTGCCGAGCGCTTGGTGCTGGATCCTGGCGTAGGCTTTGGAAAAACCCTCGATCACACCTTGGAATTACTGCAATCTTTGCCGTTGTTCGCTGCCCTGGGGTTCCCGCTGTTGCTAGGTCTGTCGCGCAAGTCTTTTTTGGCCCATTTGGAACAACGGGGCGGGCAAGTGGCTCCAGCGGCCGAGCAGCGGCTGGCTGCATCATTAGCGGCCGCCATAGCGGCCTCGGAAGCTGGCGTGGAGTACCTGAGGGTCCACGACGTGGCAGAAACGGCCCAGGCCTTGCGGACTTGGAAGGCTCTTAAGCCTAGAGGGGAAGCATGGACAGCCTGACCGGCAACTGGCTCTTCAAAACTATTCTGCGTCCTTTGCTGGACGTCGGCCTGCTCACTTTTCTGCTTTACAGCGGCTACCGAATTCTTTACCAGACCAGGGCTATTCCACTTTTGCGGGGCATTGTGTTCATGCTCATTCTTTATGCTCTCGCCGTGGGTCTGAAGCTCGACACACTCACTTGGATACTTAACTTTCTGGCCCCAGGAATCATTGTCGTGCTGGCTGTGGTGTTTCAGCCAGAGCTCCGGAAGATCTTTTCTCAGATTGGACAAGGTGGCTGGTTGACCCCGCAAGCGAAGCCCAAGGCCTACCACGTCGATGCCGTTCTGGCCGCGGCCCGCCAGTTGTCGGACCTTCGCCGCGGTGCGCTCATCACCTTCACCCGCAAAGTTGGACTCAAAAATATCTTGGAGCGCGGCACAGCCCTCGACGCTGAACTATCCACATCGCTTCTAGTCACCGTGTTCGCCTACGACACGGCTCTCCATGACGGCGGGCTGATCGTCGAAGGTGGACGAATTGTGTCGGCCGGTTGTTTTTATCCACTTTCTGACAATTCCACCTTAAGCAAGAGTTTTGGAACCCGGCACCGGGCCGCCTTGGGTTTGGCCGAAGAAACCGATGCTGTCACCGTAGTGGTTTCCGAAGAATCGGGAAGCATGAGTCTGGCCTACAGCGGAGCGCTCCACTACGACCTAAGCCCCGAGGAATTACGGCGACGCCTAAAAGTTCTTCTTGAGTTCCGGGAAGGTGACGAGAGCGCACGCGAAACGGGAGAAAAGCATGAAGCGGATTGACCTTGCCGCGGTGTTCGACCAGTGGCCGGCCAAGGTGCTTGCGTTAGGGGCCGCCGTCCTGCTTTTCCTGTTCAACCGTTTTGACTCGCTCGAATCTAAGGTGCTCTCTCTTCCGGTGAGATTGGTTGCCGACACCACTTTGCTTCCCTCGCAGGACTGGAACAACCGGGTTCGTGTTACCCTTCGAGGCTCAAGCGAGGTTCTTGCGGGGCTGGATGAGACTGCACTTGAGGTGCTAGCAGATTTTTCAAGCCATTCCGGCGAGGGTCTGTGGAAAGCACCTTTGCAGGTCGTGCGCCATGGTGCCGCCTTGCAGGCCGAGGGTTTGGAGGTGCAGGTGGAACCGCTGGAGCTTCTGCTGTCTTTCGAACGGAAGGTGGTAAAGACCCTGCCCGTCCAACCCGACTTTGTGGGACTTCCCGGCAGAAACTTCGAGCTCTCGGGATCAAAGGTCATCCCGTCTATCGTTACTGTTGAAGGTCCGAGATCCATCCTCGAAAAGATGACTTCTATTGCCACCGAACCGATTGAACTGCGAGGCAAAACCGACACCTTTACCTTGCGGGTTCGCGTGGCCGAGGTCAGCACGCTGATCAATTTTCCCTATGGCTCAACCATCGAAGTCCAAGGCCTGATGACCTCCTCGCTGGCAACCCTGACGTTAGCGGCCGTCTTGCCTACCCCGCTCAACCTGAGTTCTGCACTCAGGCTACAGAGTCCACTGGCACCAGTGAGAGTGAAACTGAGAGGAACCCCTGCGGCTTTGTCGGCTCTCGATCGAACCGATGGAGGATCTCCATCTGTTGTGTTACTGGCTGATTTATCCAACTACTCCATACCCGGTGAGATTCCTTCCCTGTCGCTGAAGGCTCAGATTCCTGAAGGCGTTGAATTGGTGTCTTTAGAGCCGGCAACCGTGGCGGTCTATCTCGAGCCAGTGCCATGATCATCGGAATCGGCACGGACCTCGTGGAAAACCAACGCCTCGAGAGCTGGCTGAGCCAGCCTAGATTGCTGGAAAAATACTTCACAGCAGCAGAACGGGCCGATGCCGCTGCCGGAGGGTACCCAGCGGCCTCGTTGGCAGCCCGTTTTGCCGCCAAGGAAGCGTTTGGAAAGGCAGTTGGAACCGGCCTAGCGGGGCTAAAGCTCTCCGACATTGAGACGCTACGCGATCAGCGCGGTAAACCGTGGTTGGAACTAGGGCCTAGTGCCCTCGAGGCCCTGAAAAATGCCGGCGGTAGGCGCGTCCACCTTTCACTTTCGCACGAGAAAGGGTATTCTTTGGCTTTCGTCATTGTGGAGGATTAATGTCCGACGCTTCCTTGGGCAAGATCAGTTTCTTCCAAAAGGCCGATACCGTTTGTCCGGCCTGCCAGACCAAGTTTAAACGCGAGGAACTCCGCGTCGGAGGCGGTCGCCTTATCGCCGGTCCGCTGGGGAACGATTTGCGTCGCTATTACGAAGCCTCTAAGAAGTTTGGCGATGTTTATCCTTTGGTTTATTTCGTCATGACCTGCCCTTCTTGCTACTACTCGGCCTTGGGAACAGACTTCCTGAATCCTGATCCTGCAGCTTTGGACGCCATCCGTTTGGAAGCCTCCGCGAGAAAGCAGGCTGTCGCCACCATATTCCCCGACCTGGACTGGAAATCTCCCCACACCCTCAAAGAAGGGGCTGCCGGCTACTTTCTTGCCGTGATGTGCTACCAACATGGTACCGCTGAGTTTACGCCGACCATACGGTGTGGAATCTGCGCCTTGAGGGCCGCTTGGTGCTTTGCCGATTTGCACCGCAGGTTCTCTTCAGAAAACTTCGATTACCTTGAGAAGATTTTTTACCACAAGGCCCGCTTCTTTTACTCACAGGCCGTTGAGAGGGAGCAGAACGGCGAGGAACCGGTAAACGCGGCCATGAACTTTGGTCCCGACGTAGACAACAATTTCGGTTTTGACGGTGTGATGTACCTTACCGGCTTCCTTGAGTACAATTTCGGAAGCCAGCAGAATGCTGAGTTGCGTGAAAAGTCCTTGGGAAGCGCGAGGCGGGCTATTGCCCGTCTGGTCGGATTGGGAAAGTCCTCTAAATCAAAACCATCCGCTCTTCTCGAAAAATCCAAGGATCTGCACAAGCTGATCGGTGACGAGATCAAGGAGTAGGCCTTGCGTAGGTTTCGCCTCGACATCGCCTACGACGGCACGAACTTCGAGGGTTGGCAAACCCAGCAGCACCTTAACCGCTCGGGCAGAACTGTCCAAACCGTGTTGGAATCTGCGTTGCAAACCTTGGTAGGTCATGAGGTTATCCTCACCGGTGCTGGCCGAACAGATTCGGGAGTTCACGCACGGGGACAAACGGCGCATTTTGACGCGGAAACCCGGATGGATGGCCCGCAGTTCCTGCGGGGACTCAACAGTTGCCTTTCTGCCGACGTTCGGGTCACCCGCTGCCGGGAAGTCGACCCAAGCTTCCACGCTCGTTTTTCGGCCCTTGCAAGGGTCTACCATTACCACATCATCTGCAGCCCATCGCTCATGCCTTGGGAAGCCCCTTACTGCCATAGGGTGACTCACTTGCCGGCGCTGGTGCGACTGAATGCTCTGGCCTCTGTGCTCCATGGTGAGCAAGATTTCACAAGTTTCTCCCAAGCCAAAGATCCGCATCGTTCGCGCGAGCGCTACATTTATCATAGTGTGTTCTATCCTCAGGGCGACAAAGTGGTGTACAAGATTGCGGGGAACGCTTTCCTGTGGCGTATGGTACGCTCCCTGGTAGGGACCATCCTCGACTTTGCCGCTCGAGATTTAGGCGAAAATGAGTTTAGGGAGGTGCTGGAGTCAAGAGACCGTAGACGAGCCGGACCCACTGCACCGCCCCACGGCCTGTTCCTCCACAAGGTGATTTATGATGAGCATGAGTTCTCGTTCTGAGCAGGTCTGGGACCTTCTTCATTCCACGCAAGCCCTCATCCAAAACCGAGGCTTCGTCGGCAATTTACCTGAGCTTCCGAACCGACTTGCGCCAGTGAGACATCCGACCACGGTGACCTACACAGATTTGGTCGAGAGGTGGAGTGAACCCTTGGCCTTGGGCAGTAGCTGGCCAGCAGGGCGTGGTTCGTCGCAGCCGTTGGCGCTGATTCTCACCATGAAGCCAATGGACCACGAAGAAACCGCTTTTGTCCGAAGTTGGTTTGAGAATCCAAAAGTCAACCTTAGCCTAGAAGATCAATTCTATCTGCAGGCCTTGCCTATATTTACAGGTGAAAACCCGCACTATCGGGGTTTGGTTGAAGATCTTTGCAAGGCCTTCCAGCCACGGGCCCTTTTTTGCTTGGGGGTCGAGCCGGCGAGGATCATTCTCGGGGCTCCGCTGGGGCTGGACACCCTGCGCGGTGGTGACTTTGCCGTGTCGTCTATTCCTCTGCTCACAACTTTGGCACCGGGAGACTTTTTGGCACTCCCCGCTGACCCACCCGAGCAGCGCCAAAGATTCAAAGCCCAGGTATGGACAGACCTCCAACGGTTGGTCGGCAAGCTCAGGTATGGCTGAATCCAGTTCCTTATGGGTGCAGGTGGTCTTTTCTCTGCCCTTGGTGCAGCAGTTCACTTACCGCCTCGAGCCTGAGCCCGGGGATAGCGCACCTTGGCCGGGCCGACGGGTTCTGGCTCCGTTCCGCAAAGCACAAAAAGAAGGGGTGATTGTTGAGCTGGTAACCGAACCTTCTGACCCGGGCAAGTTCAAAACCCTCGACCGGGTACTCGATGACCAGCCCCTGTTTGGTCCGCTCACCCTAGCAACGGCAATGTGGCTTGCACATTTCTGTTTCTGCAGTTTAGGGGAAGCCCTAGGTGCCATGTTGCCCTCTGCCCGTCGCGAACGAGAACTGCCGCCTTGGGCAGGAGACGAGTTTGGTGAGGACGCCGCTGATCACGATCTTCGTTTATCGGACGAGCAGAAGCAGGCCATAGCAAGCCTTACAAATGCCGACGGACAACTTTTCTACCTGAAGGGCGTGACAGGTTCCGGTAAGACCGAAGTGTTCCTCCAGGCTGCGCGCTGGTACCTGGACCACGACCGAAGTGTACTCTATCTGGTTCCCGAGATTGCGCTTACCTGGCAACTCCGCGAGACCTTGACCAGACGTTTTGGCGCTTTGGTAGCTGTGTTGCACTCCCACCTGACCCCAAGCCAAAAACTAAAGCAATGGCGGCGTGTACAGAGTGGGGAGGCTCGTTTAGTGGTGGGAGCTCGCAGTGCGGCTTTCGCTCCGTTGGACAATTTAGGCCTGATCATCGTGGATGAGGAGCACGAAGGGGGGTACAAATCGTCTCAGACTCCCCGATATCACGCTAGGCAGGTGGCCCATTTTCTGGTGGGCAAGACCGGCGCAAAACTGGTGTTGGGTAGTGCCACCCCCAGCCTTGAAGCCGTACAGCAAATGCGGGAAGGTAAACTCAACACCTTGGTGCTCAGCCGCCGTTTGGCCGGTGGCGCTCCCCCAGTAATCCAGGTGGTCCCTTTGACAGGTCAGGCTTCCTGCCTCACCCCGACACTTCTGGAAAAAGTTCATCAGACGCTGACTCGAGGACGCCAGGTCATCCTTTTTCTCAACCGTCGAGGCTTCTCGTCATCCTTTTTCTGTCGAACCTGCGGTGAGGAAAGTCTTTGTCGCAATTGTTCTGTGTCCCTCACTTGGCATAAGGCGAGGGGAATCCTATTGTGTCACACTTGTGGCTATCAGGCCCGTCCAAGTTCCCTTTGCCCCCGTTGCGGCTCGCTTGATATAGGCTGGTCGAGCATAGGAACCGAGCAGGTTGAGGCAGAGGTGCTCTCACTGTTTCCAGCCGCTAGAATCGCGCGCTTGGACAGCGACACGGCCGAAAAAAAAGGGCACGCGGATTCAGTGGTCGAAGCTTTCCGTAAGGGTCAACTCGATGTGCTGGTGGGCACGCAGATGGTCGCCAAGGGCTTGAACTTTCCAGGACTACAGCTGGTGGGCCTTCTTCAGGCCGATATGGGCCTGTCACTTCCCGACTTTCGTTCCGCAGAACGGGTTTTCAATTTGATTCGACAGGTATCAGGAAGGGCCGGAAGGTTTCTTCCCGATGGTGAAGTGATCCTCCAGACGCTCCGGCCTCTAGCTCCGGCTATAGCCTTAGCGGCCCGCGGAGAAGACGAACTTTTTTGGACTCAAGAGCTGGAGATGCGTCGGGCCCTTCTGTTTCCACCCTTCACCAGACTCATCCGACTGGTCATTCGGGGAAAAAACGAAGACAAGGTTCGCGACGGGGCTCAGCAAATGGCTAGGCTTGCCAAAAAGTTTTGTCCCTCTACGGCGCAGGTGCTAGGTCCTGTGGAGTGTGCACTGGCCACAGTGGCTGGAAACTGGCGCTGGCAGGTCATCCTGCGAGGAACCGATTTTTCGCGGTTGCACCATGCGGTAGTAAAAGCGGCGCAAGGTTTCAGTGCTCCTGCCGTCTATCTGGAAATCGACGCCGACCCGCTGAACATGCTATAGTCGGCCGATGAACACGGGACAAACCACACTGTTGAAGGCCGCTCGTCAAACCGACAACGGTTGGTACCTTACCGACGGAAACAGTGAAGTCCTACTCCCCCGCAGCGAGGCCCCCAACGACTGGAAGGTCGGCACTGAAGCCAGGGTTTTCCTTTATCGCGATTCTGAGGATCGGCCGACGGCAACTTTGCGTCGGCCTTTTTTGGAGGTTGGCGAGGTAGGATGGCTGGAGGTCAGCGACGTTAACTCTGTGGGGGCGTTTGTCGACTTTGGGCTTCGCAAGCACCTCTTGGTTCCGCATTCACAGCAAAATGTGGTTCTTGTGAAGGGACAAAAAACCCTGGTGCGCCTGTTGCTTGACGACGAGACCGACCGGTTGTTCGGGACCACCCTGGTCGCCACGCACCTGATGACCGACCTTTCGGGTTTCCGCTTGGGGCAGGAAATCTTCTGCAGGGTTTGGAGACTCCATGACAAAGGCTGGACTGTTCTGGTAAACCACCTTTGGCAAGGACTGGTCTACAAGAACGAAGCGTTGCGATCCCTCATGCCTGGAGAGGCTTTCACGGGTTATGTCTATGCACTAAGGGAAGATGGCAAGATTGATGTCCGTATGCGACCCCAGGGTTTTCAGGCAGCCAATCCGGACGCCCGAGAGCGTATTCTTGCCGCGCTGGCCGAGGCTGGGGGCTCGCTGACGCTGAGCGACAACTCAACTCCCCAAGAAATACAGAATGTGCTCGGGCTTTCCAAGAAAGCGTTCAAAGTCGCCTGCGGAACCCTCTGGAAGGAAAAACTGATCGATCGGGACCAAGACAAAATCAGGCTTTCAGCGAGGTCAAGCGGGTCTTAAGCGATACCAAAGCAAGCCTATCGTCGAGCATGCGTTGGTCGAAGACAAAACTGTCTGTGGCGGTGATCTTCCAGGATTTTCCCGTGAGCTTGTTGAGCGCAAAGGCAATTTGGTAAAAGTTCCATCGACGGTTGGAATCAAACTGGTAGAGGCCTGCATCCCTGTCGGGCATTTGAGAAAGAACCACCACCGTGTCCTCCAGAAACGAGCAAGCGGGTAACCACTGGGTGCTACAGGCTACCAGACCCTCAGTTTGAAACTTCTTGTCAAGAAAATCGATCATGTTGTTGGAGCCAGGGGTTCCCCCGATTTGCCAACCCAGTCGGATGACACGGGCCTCAGGATTCTGGTAGAACACGCGCTCTTCGGCGAGCCGCTTTTCAAGGCCGTACCCATCAGCGGCATCAGGGGTGGTATGAATCGTGAAAGGACCCTGCAGCGCCGATGAAAACACCATGACGGTGCTGATGTAGACAAAACGAATCTGAAGAACTCGGCACAGCCAAGCCAGTTCACTAGTCCATTGATAGTTCACCGCCCAAGGCTCGTTTGTCATGCCGGTGGGTGTGGAAGGAACGGCCAAGTGGTAGAGGACCTGCACCCCGTTCGTCCGAAGGAAGTTCTCCATTGCCCAGTAATCCGAGACCGGTACCGCAGTACGGTCCCAGCAGATTACCTCGTGGCCTTGCGAACTCAGATGCGGTACTAGAGCGGTTCCAACAGTCCCGTGGGAACCCGTAACAGCAATTTTCATTTTGCTCCAATTATAGGCCGAAGTGGCAAAAATGAAAGGGAAATGTTACATTGGCGAGGTGAGCTTCAACCTTTGAACATATTTGGTAAACTGACTGGCTTTCTTGTGGGTGCCTCTTTTGGCATTCCGGGCATTCTGCTTGGCTTGGTTTTAGGGCATATGCTCGACATGGCCCTCGAGCGCGGTGGGTCTTCGCGTCTTGGCACCGACAGCTTGGACTTGGTGCGTCACCTGTTTGCGCTTTTTGGGCGGATTGCCGGGTTTGGCGGTGGCGTGAACTCCACCCAAGTTCTTTTCTTGCAGGGAATATTACAGAGTCAGCTCCAGCTTTCTGGCGGTTCCGCCCGTACGGCCCTTGCAGCCTTCCAAGACAGCGTCACCGCCAATGCTAACCGCCCGTGGGCTGAGGTTTTGTCGGACACCTCCGACCTGGCTCGCGAAATCTACAACGATTATTTTCTCGACCGCCGAACTCTCTTATGGACTTATGCTACCTGTCGTCGGCTGGCCGCTTTAGGGGCGTTGCGTCCCGGCATCATCGAACTCCTTGACGCCGTGGCTAAGTCCTTTGTGATTTTTGAAGAGGTCGGCACGGCTGGAACCAGCGGCGAACGTCCGCGGGACAGCTACGACGAGAACGCCTGGTCGGGTTTTAAGCCTGCCAGCCAAGCGAGTCCTGACGCCTGGGCCACCTTGGGTCTCACGCCAGATGCCAGCGAAGATGTGTTGAAAAAGACCTACCGCACCTTGGTCCGCAAGTATCACCCCGATTCTCACTCCCACCTGCCCGATGGCGACCCGGCCAAGAAAAAAGCGGCCGAGCAGTTCATGCACGTGCAACAGGCGTACGAACGCATTCAGAAATCAAGATAGGATACCCAGGATGAAATACGAGCTCGATACAATTCCTGTGTGGGACGCCTTGCGGGCTGAAACCGAATGCGCCCTTTGCCTCTTGGAGCGGCGCTCACGAAACAACGCACTCCGCTATTTTTTGGGTCCGGCAGTAATGGCTCCTGAAGTGCGGGTGCAAACCAACCAGCGTGGCTTTGCCCCGCACAACCTTCGGCTTCTGGCCAAGGACCAAAACAAGTTGGGGTTGGCCCTCTTGGCGCACACCCGGCTCAAGACTTTGAGGGCCCATCTGGCAGCAAGGAGCGCGAAGCTTGAGAATCTAGCGAACAAAGTTTCCACCAAAACAGGACCGGGCGCGGCGTGGGCGTCAAAACCAGTTGTGGCGACCCAAGCCCGTGAGTTTGCGAACTACCTCCGCCAGCAGGAAAAAGACTGCCTTATTGACGAAAAGGTTGGCCATGACCTCGAGCGCTACTGTTACACAGTGTTGCAACTCTGGAAAGAAGATCCTGACTTCCGCAGAACCTGGGAGGAAGGAAAGGGTCTGTGCCTCCACCACATGCCGTCGGTTCTGGAAATGGCGGCCGCAGTTTTGGATGCTCGCCGCCTCGGTGAGTTCTTGGTGGGTTTCCTCGCCTTGCAAAACACCAACCTCGCGAGGGTGGAGAACGATTTGCTGGGCTTCACCCAAACCTTTGACTCGACTCACAGCCGAGAGATCACCGGAAACACTGTGACGGCTCTCAACCGGGCCCTGCAAAAAACCTCAGGAGAGTTTCAGGAATACCAAGAGGAGTCCAAAGCCCGACGAGGCCCTCTTTTGGGAGCGCACTAGATTCGTTCAGGACTTTTTTTGAATCCAGCTCTCGCTCGTCAGGTATTCAGCGGTAAGCACCGCACCACCGGCCGCCCCCCGCACGGTGTTATGGCTCAGGCCTATGAACTTCCAGTCGAACAGGGCATCGGAACGAAGGCGGCCGACACTGACCGCCATACCGTTGCCTAAGTCGCGGTCGAGACGGGTTTGCGGGCGGTCTTCCTGATCCATGACGTGCAGGAAGGGTACCGGAGCGCTGGGCAGCCTGCGCGCCTGGGGAATCCCCTCGAAGGAACGCCATCGATCCAGAATCTGCTGCTTGGTTGGTTTACGATCGAAGTTCACGCTCACAGCTGCCAAATGGCCGTCACTGGCAGCAACCCGTATGCATTGGGCGCCAATTTTGGGACCCAGCGCGGGTTCAATTTGACCGCCGTTCACGGTGCCCCAGATCTTGAGGGGTTCCCTCTCACTTTTTTCATCTTCACCGGCAATATAGGGAATCACATTGTCGACCATTTCGGGCCAGCTTTCGAAGGTCTTGCCCGAGCCGCTGAGGGCCTGATAGGTGCAGACGCTCAGTTCACGGATTCCAAACTCCCTCAGAGGATGAAGCAGCGGCACGTAGCTCTGTATGGAGCAATTGGGCTTGGCGGTGACAAATCCCAGCTTGGTTCCTAGACGCTTTCGCTGGTCGGCGATCACCAAGGCATGCTCCGGATTCAATTCAGGAATAATCATGGGGACGTCGGGAGTCCAGCGGTGGGCAGAATTGCTCGAAACCACCGGCACTTCGGCCTTCGCATAAGCGTTTTCCAAAGCCAGTATTTCATCTTTTTTCATATCGACAGCACAAAACACAAAATCCACCAACGGAGCTATGGCAGCAACCTGCGAGGCATCCTGCACACGAAAGTGTGCGAACTTCGCAGGTAGGGGAGCTTCCAGAACCCAACGGCCCATAACCGCCTGCTGGTAGGTTTTCCCGGCGGAGCCAGCGCTAGCTGCCAGCACCGTAACGGAAAACCAGGGATGGTTTTCGAGCAGGGTGACAAAACGTTGGCCTACCATTCCGGTGGCACCTAAGATACCGACATTGAGGCGGGACTGAGCCACAGGCGTCTCCAAGGGTTGAAATTGACCTACATTGTAACCAACCGGGGCATTTTGGGCAATCCTATAGGATGAAGACCGTCAGGAGTCACCACCACCAAACTCCTCTACCAGACCATAGTCGTGCAACTTACGGTGGAGGGTCTTGCGTCCGATGGCCAGCACCTCAGCGCTTCGGCTCTTGTTCCCCTTGAAATGAATCAAGGTCTGGCGAATGATCTCGCGCTCCGCCTGATCCATGGTGACCCCAATTTCAAGCCGGATCAAATTGCCGTCCTCGGCAGTTCTCACCTGCGGCGGCAGGTCATCCAAAGACACAATATTTCCTTTGCACAGGACAACCGCACTTTCTATGCAGTTGCGGAGTTCCCGCACGTTCCCAGGCCAGGAATAATTAGACAACGCAATGCGGGCCTTGGTGTCGATGCCCTCAATGGTTTTGCGGTTTTCCTGCGCTAGCTCGGTGAGGAACGTGGCCGTGAGCAAGGGTATGTCGTCCTTGCGCTCCCGGAGAGGTGGAATATGGATGTTGACAATATTGAGGCGGTAGTAAAGGTCCTCCCGGAAACGTCCGGCCGCAATCTCTTTTTTCAGGTCGCGATTGGTGGCCGCCACAACCCGTACATCGACATCGAGGGGTTTCTCACCCCCCACCCGCTCAAAACTCCGCTCCTGAAGCACTCGAAGAAGTTTCACCTGGACTGAAGGGTTGATCTCGCCTATTTCGTCCAAGAAGATCGTGCCGGTGTGGGCGAGCTCAAAACGACCTTTTTTCTGACCCAGAGCTCCCGTAAAGCTTCCTTTCTCGTGGCCGAAGAGCTCGCTCTCCAGCAAAGTCTCACTGAGAGCCGCACAGTGGGTCTTGATGAAGGGCCCGGCCCGACGGTCGCTTAGGTTATGAATGGCATCCGCGACCAGTTCCTTGCCGACGCCGCTTTCTCCCGTGATGAGCACGCTCGCCCGCGTTGCGGCCACCTGGTTGATGAGCTCATAAACCCTTTGCATCGGCGCCGACTTGCCAATCAATTGCGCGAACTTGCGCTTCTTCTCGAGCTGCGCGACTTCTTCCTTGAGGGCTTCGTGCTCAAGAACCAGCACGCGGCTTTGAAGTGCCCGTCGGACGAGCAGAGATAGACGGTCCAGGTTGACGGGTTTGGTGACAAAATCGTAGGCGCCATTGCGCATCGCCACCACTGCATTTTCGACGGTACCATGACCTGTAAGCACTATGACGGGAAGGTTGGGTAGCGAGCCGGCGATATGCTTGATGAGCTCTTCGCCGCTGACCTTGGGCATCTTGAGGTCGGTGAGCACCAGATCGATCCGGCGGCGCGATAACAGGTCCTGCGCCTCGCGTCCGTCTCCGGCGGTGAGCACTTCATAGCCATCAAGCTCCAGCGCGCGCCCTAGGCCGTCGCGAATGTTCTTCTCGTCATCGACGACCAAGATGCAGAGCTTCATGAAACTTCTCCTTGAAAGGACAACAGCGCCGGGCTTTTGTGCGGAAATGGAAACAAGATCGTGATGGTGGTTCCGTGGTGGGCTTTGGAGTTGACCTGGATTTCGGCACCGTGTTCCTTAACAATTTTATACACCAGAGTGAGACCGAGGCCCGACCCAAAATCCTTGGTCGTGAAATAAGGCTCGAAGATTTTCTGCATCAGTTCCTCAGGTATGCCGCTGCCGGTATCGGTCAGCCTCAGTTGAAGGCCACCGCTGACCCGCTTTGTGGCCAGCTCGAGGCGACCGCCGTCTGGCATGGCCTGCATGGAGTTCTTCACAAGGTTCAGCAGGGCCTGTTTGAGGAAACGGTCGTCGAGTAGTACCGCGTCGTCTCCGGAGGTCAGGTCGAGAGTCGCCGAAATGTCCGCCTGCGCAAGTTCGGGCTCCAAAAACTGGGCCAGTTCGGAAACAGCTTTGTTCAGGCTACCGATGACAAGCGTCGTGTCCATAGGCCTGACAGCGAACAGGAAGTCGACCACGATGGCATTAAGTCGGCTGACCTCTTCGTTAATTACTTCCAGGTCGTGCCCCAGAGTTTGAGAAGTCAGGGGCTTGTCCGAGGTGAGGACGCGTTGCAGGAGTTGGATGTGGATACCCATAGACGCCAGTGGGTTCTTGATCTCGTGGGCTACCCCGGCGGCCAAAGTGGTCAGACTGGCAAGGCTCTCGGCACGGCGCAACTGGGCTTCTTTGTTCTTGCGTTCCGAAACATCCTGGGCTAGCAGCATGGTCCCTTGAACCAGCCCGCCCTGCACGAGAGGCATCAGGCTAAAATTGAGGATAACAGGCCCAGCATTAGCGTCAAGCACAAACTCACGGGTCAAAGAGGTGTCTTTGGTACCGAGCGCATGTTGCAGAAACTCGGCCACGTCGGCATCGTGAAGCAAAGCCCAGATCGGCTTGTCTGAGCCTTCGAAACCCTTTTGAAAGGGAATCACACGCTCTGCAGCTTTGTTGTGAAAAATGACATGGTGATCAGGATCGAGCACCACAAACCCATTGGGAAGCGAGTGGAGCGAAGCTTCATAAAGCTCGTGCTCGGCCACAACGGCCCCCAGCAATGAGGCCAGTTGGGCGCGTTCCAGGCGTGGTGCCAGCTCCATGGCCCGTTTGACGAAACGGCTCATGGAGCTCTGCTACTTATGTCGGCCGCACGCGCGCGGTAGAACAAGGTCTCGATGAGTAGGGCGGGCCCAAGGTTGTAGGTATCCCTCCGTCCGCGGACGTCGGTGAGCAACTCGAAGAACCGCTCCTGTGCCGTGAGGTCAAGCCTTGCATCAGCCTGAGCCACCAGCGCTTCGAGAAACACGCGAAAGTTGTCCTCTTCACTCCAAAACTTGCCATAGGCTTCCAGCGGGTAGATGGGCTGGCCAAGGGCCTCAAGAAACTGTGAGGCCAGTTCGTCGTAGAGGCCCTTTTTATGCGTTTCAGAAGCTTGAAAGTAGTCGGCCAAACCCACATATGAACCCGGAGTGCTGTGGAAAAGAGTTCCCAGGATGCTCTGTTGCTCTTCAGACGTCCTCTGGGCAAAACTGAAAGCACGCAAACGCGACAGGAGAGTGGGCAGGATGGCGCCCTTCTGACTGGTGAGCAGGAAAAACCAAGTATTGGAAGGCGGCTCCTCTAGGATTTTCAGAAGAGCATTTCGCGGCGACTCGGCCATTTTGTCGGCGTTTTCCAGCAGAACAAACTTCGGAGCACCCGAGGTGGTGGTTCGTGCCCAAGCCGAAGCCTTGCGGATCTGATGGATAGGAATACCCGTGCTGGGCAAAGCGTCAGACAAGGCCTTAGAAGCCGAACTAATGCGTTCCAGCAGGGAAATAAGGCCTTTCTCTTCTGGCAGCTTCTGAGCCGGGTACAAGACCTCCAGATCGTCTTGAAGGCTGGACAATGGCCCGGAAGTGCCCTTAAGCTTGGCCTCATCACCTTCCCACAGAATGGGATCAAAGCGCTTGAGAAGCTTTTTGACGGCCCTCAGCAGAAAAAAACGCCGCGGATCCGTGCGATGGTGCTCCAAGAGGCTGGCTCCGATTTCTATCTCTGCAAGCAGATTTTTCTGCCCCAGAATCATCAACCATGGATAGTCGAGAGTCCGGTGGTTGCGGCAGTGGTCACAAGTGCAATTCCAGTCGCCACTTTTGGCGCAACTGAGCCCGCGGCTGGTTTCCAGCGCCGTGGTCAGTTTGGCACTGTAGTGCGGTCCATGAAACAGTAGGCTGGCCGGCAGGGTTCTTTGCGCTACTTCCCTCGAGAGGTTGCTCACCACTCGGTCCTGAAACAGGATGTTCTCAAACAGAATCTGCCCCCGCCTTGAGTTCCGGATGCCGCTCCAGGAGCACTTCGGCCATTTTTGAAGAGGCTTGGCGCGCCCCAAACTTTGCCAACGCCTGACCCATCGACGAGCGGCGTGCGGCATCGTTTACCAATGCGATGACCTGCTCGGCCAATTCTCCTGGGGTTGTTAGGTTATCAAGTACAATCGCTGCACCATGGCTGGCGAAGTGCGCTGCATTACGACCCTGATCACCTCGAGAACCCTCCCCGAGTGGGAGCAGCAGAAGAGGCACGTTACAGGCCGCGGCTTCCCAAAGTGTCCCCGCACCCGAGCGCCCAAACACCAGGGTGGCACCCTGAAGCAGCGCGGGCATCTGGGTGGAAAAAAAAGCTCTGGACACGTACCAAGGGGTGTCGGGGAGAGCTAGCCATTGCGAACCCGTCTGATGGACGACAAATACTTTGCCTTCCAATTCAGGCAAAGCTCTTTGCAACAGGGTGTTGACCTGAAGAGCACCAAGACTTCCCCCGAGGACAACCAAGACAGGAGCCCCCACAGGCACGGGAAAAAGCCCGGACAGAGGCGTCGCAGCGGGGGTAAAGAAATCGCTTCGGACGGGGTTGCCACTGACGACTATCTTCTTCTGAACCGCGGCCGAAAACACCTTCTTTGTGGCCTCGTAGGCCACAAAAAGCAGGCTGCTCGAGCCTAGGTTCAATCGTGTGGCCAGACCAGGATCGAGGTCGGACTCATGAGAATAGACCGGGATGCCCAGCGATCGTGCTGCGCGCACGGGTGGAACGCTAACGAAGCCACCCTTCGAGAAAACGAAGGTTGGCTTCAACGAAGTGAGCAGTTTTCTCGCCTGAAAATAACCGGCGACAATACGGAAAAGGTCTGTTACGTTTCGCCAGTCGAGGTAACGGCGTAACTTGCCCGTCGAAACCGGCTGGTACTCCCAGCCTAGACCCTCGATAACCTGGCGTTCGATGCCGGTTTTGGAACCGATCCACACTAACCTCAGCTGAACTCTTGGCATTAAGGCCTGAGCTAAAGCGATTCCGGGATACACGTGCCCGCCGGTTCCTCCGCCGGTAAAGACAACAACTTGCACAAGCACCCCCGTTGAAGTAGCCTAATTCTACCATGAAGAAATTGGGGATGGCAACGATATTCCTCGTGTCCGCACTCGCTCTGCCGGCAGAACCGGTAGCTCCGACGCTCGAATCATGGCTTTCCTTCCTTCCGGCCAAAGAACTCCAGGAGTTGTCAGCAAAAGGGCAACTTCTATTGGTCGGATCCACTTTGGAACCAACTTGGGGCTCTCGGTCGGGGTTTTCGGCGGAAGTTGCTTCTGGTTTGACCCTCAAGGGAGCTACAGTGTCCATCGAGGGTTTTTTTCTGTTTCCTAAACCGGCTGCGGGCGCAGAACTGGCACTCTACAACGCCGTGAACGCTGTTTCTTCAATGGAAGGCCTACAGTACTATTCGGTGACCCGGCAAAGGATGGAGACCCTCCTCCTGGCCAGCTACAGGGTGGCATCGTTTGCTGACCTGAAACGAGTACCCGACCCCGCATTTACGACCCTACCCGCCTTCCAAAGGGCGCTCGTGTTCCAAAAAGACAACAAACTGGGTGACGGACTGAGCGAAATCACGTGGAAAACTTCGCCCAATCTCCCTTTGGTGATGACGATAAGAAACGCCCAGACTTTAAGCTTCGGTTTTCTCCCTCTCGTCGACCCAGGTAACCTGCAAATGCTGTTTGTTATTCAACTTTTGGCAGACAAGGTAGCCGTATACGGTGCAATGTTGGGTAAAACTGTGGGTCTGCTCGGCTTGGAACACACCAAGGACGAAAGCTTCCGTAACCGGATGCGAGCGCTTGCCGGGTGGCTGGGAGCCCGAATTTCCAGCCTCAAGAACTAGTTCGACCGGCGGATTTAACACAATTCTCACAAAAATCAAACTAAGTCATCATTCGATGCGGCCATCCTTCAGCGGTCCACCTAGGAGGATAATCATGAAAAAGATTGCAGCGATTGCGATGGCTGTACTTATGGCCACCGGAGCTTTTGCTCAGGATTGGTCTTGGGCCAAGAAAGACGCTTCCGGCTTTGTCACCGTCGATGTGACAAAAGTCAAAGGTGACGTGCTGACCAGCGGCTCGAGCACCGTGTTCCCCATGGCCCAACTGGTCATCGACCAGTTCAAGAGTGAAGGCTACAAGAGCCAGCTCTCTATCGACAACATCGGCTCCGGTGCAGGACTCAAGCGTTTTGCCAACAACGAAGTTGACTTCGCCAACTCGTCGTCCAAGATCAACGCTGACCAGAAGAAGGCCATCGTCGACGGTGGAGTCAAGGGCAACCTTCTCGAGTTCAAACTTGCGGTTGACGCGGTTGTGATCTTGGTTAACTCCAAAAACACCTTTCTCAAGAACGTCACCCTCGACCAAGCCAAGGCCTTGTTCTCAACGGCTACCAATTACAACGAAATCGACCCTTCCTACCCCGCTCAGAAGATTGTGCGCATGATTCCCGAAACCAGCCACGGTACCTTCCTTTACGTCGCTGAAAAGCTCTACGCCAAGAAGAACGAGGCACTGACAGGCGCGCCCAACACCCAGCGGTTTCAGGACTACAACCAGTTGATCGCCAACGTGTCCAAGGATCCTAACGCTGTTGGTTTTATCGGCATGGACTACTTTGAGCAGGCCACCGGAGCCAATCCCGTATCGCTCGATGGCGTGGCTCCCAGCAAGACGACCGCCTTGGATGGAACCTACGGCCTGAGCCGCTACCTGTACACCTACACAACCGACACCATTCTGCAGACGAAGCCTGCCGCCGCCGCCTGGGCCGCCTTCTTTCTGAACAACGCCTCGAAGGCCGCCCAGAAGGTGTTCTTCTTCCCGTTGCCCAAGGCCGACTTGGACGCCCAGAAGAAACTCCTCGCTGATACCCTCAAGGGTAAGTTCTAACTCCTGTTTTCGGGGCCGGTCTATTGCGGATCGGCCCCTTTTTGCTACAATCCTACCGAGGTATCGATGACACCCGAAGTAAAGGTTTCCGAAAACGTGGCTGCGCTGCTGAAAAAGCGCCTTCGGCCCGGTGAAGATTTTATACAAGTACTTCTGGTCGCCTGTGCCTTAGTCTCGGTTCTTACCACCGTGGGGATTATCTTGGCGCTGCTTGGTGACGCCCTGCGCTTTTTTGCCACCCCGGGCTTCAGTTGGTGGGACTTCCTCACCGGCACTTACTGGGAGCCTGGCTCGGGCCACTTTGGCATTCTGGCACTGATCACCGGCACGCTGATGACGAGCTTGGTGGCCATGGTGGTTGCTGTTCCTGTGGGAATGGCGATCGGGATTTATCTTAGTGAGTACGCTTCGGCTCGTGTTTCGCGGGTTCTGAAACCGGTGCTGGAGATCCTTGCGGGCATTCCCTCCATCGTTTACGGCTATTTTGCCATCAACTTTGTTACCCCAAGCCTGCAAGCGATGATGGGTGACCTGGTTAAGCCACTTAACGCCCTTTCGGCGGGCATTGTGATGGGCATCCTGATTCTGCCGCTCATCGCATCGATGGCGGAGGATGCTTTGGGCGCTGTTCCGAAAAGCCTGAAGCAGGCTGGCTTTGCCATGGGTGCTACCAAGCTTGAGGTGGCGCTTCACATCACCCTTCCTGCGGCGACCAGCGGTATCGTGGCGGCCATAATCCTAGGACTATCTCGCGCTATCGGTGAAACGATGATTGTCGCTCTCGCTGCAGGGTCTTTCCCCCGCGTGAGTTTCAACCCTCTTGGGTCCGTCGATACCATGACCGGTTACATCGTGCGCACCTCCGGAGGCGATATCCCTCAAACCAGCATTGAATACATGGGAATTTTTGCCATTGGACTGACCCTCTTTCTCATCACGCTGGGGCTGAATATGATGAGCAGGCGCATCATTGAACATTTCCGCGAGGTTTACGAATGAGCGACTTTCATCCCAACGAAAAAGGTCGCAAACGGACTGCGGGGCTTTGGAATGTTGTGTTCTTGGCCGCGACGCTCGTGGGCGTGCTGAGTCTGGTCACGCTCGTCACTTCACTAATCGACTCTTGCTTTGGCTACGTGGTGCTGCAGGACGCTTATGCTTACTCCG
>Ga0114970_10000220_pt1 | contig 40241 bp, 34 predicted proteins | sample M_140205_XF_Meta_FD_87030 | JGI IMG/M metagenome (GOLD analysis project Ga0114970, IMG submission 87030) | Freshwater microbial communities from Lake Montjoie, Canada to study carbon cycling - M_140205_XF_MetaG | ecosystem: Environmental > Aquatic > Freshwater > Lake | place: Lake Montjoie... | reverse complement strand
TTATTAGCTAGACAGTTTAATCTGCCTGCTTGAAAAACTTCCCTAAAAAGATCAGCTAATAATCGGGTAAGCTATCTCTACTATGACCTTGGTGAGCTAGAAGCGGCGATATCACTGCGGCCGGTGTTTAGCAAGTTGCGAAAAACCTTTATGCCGTAAGTACTGCTGGCCCATACCGCAAAGCCTGGGACACATCCGCGGACTACTATAATGCCAAAGAGATTAGCTCCGTTTTCCTGACAAGCATGAATACCGGCAGCAATAGCTTGGTCACGTGGATCTGAAAACTGCTCTCCGCTTTCTTTTATATTAGCTCCCTGAGTGTCGCGACTATTACCTAATGTCCCAGGAGCAATCACTCTAACAATGACCTCTCTTTTCTTAGAGATGTCTCTGTGCTGGCAGTAGTTTGGAAAACTGTTCGGTAGTTCCTCAAGTATCTTCTGAGCCCCCGGGTCGATAGCCCCTCTATTAAGCTCGGGGTAGTTTTTTATAAAAAGCTCATTAAGAGCATTCATCGCTTGAGGATCTGAGACTCCTGCTGGAATAGTAAAAGTAGCGGTGCCCACGGCTTTGTTAAATTTATATGAGCTCAGCAGCGTTTGTGCTATCTCAAGAGTCAATCTATTCTCATCGCTAGCATCGGAGTATTTTGAGCAGACGTCTGATCTCAATACATTTAAAGCTCTCTCCAGGCGCGCTTCAATCTCATTACAGTTTAGTGCATTTATAGAGTTTGCTAACTCTGCTGCAGCTTTACAAACTGCATCACTAATCAGTTGAAGTGATCCTTCTTCATTTTTTTCAGGGTTAGATTCTGCTTGTACTAGCATAGGGAACATCCTCTTTGTCTTGATCATTTAAGATCTGCTGCGCTGCCTTTATGCGAGATAGCTTTTGCTCTTCGCTTATGTCATCTGCGCAGAGAAGCTTTGCCAACTCTGCTATAAGCTCGTCGCGAGGATCCTCTTTTTCTTGTTGATCTTTTCTCATAGCGAGCACTTATCTGATCATTCTTTAGTAGAATACTATTCTATAATCTATAATTCAAGTATTCGGATTCCAATTACGCTCTGTTCTGATACTGCCCAGAAATAGAGGAATAAGCATGCATAACCGATTGAATTAAATCAGTAGTTAAGGCTGAGAGAAGGTAGGTTCAATAACTAAACGCACCACCTAAGATGACAGCGGTGCGGCGAAGCTATGCGAGCGCCGTTTTCCAGAACGGCTAGGTATAAATGCGGAGGCAGACGATTTTTTCATGGCCGGCCCGGGGTCTAGCGCTCCTAGTGCTAGCGCCTCATCTAAAAACTCGCCCCTTCATATGGGGTTAGCGCACACGGATCTGACCGGGTGAATAGCTCTTAAGCTCTAAGAAAAAAGATCCGACTCTACCTTAGGGGCTAATGATAGTCCTTTTGAGGGGATTACATGATGCTTGAACTACAATTAGATTCGCCGTGCGTTATGGTTATCGACGACGTTCCAGAGACCCGCATGCTGCTCAGGGATATGTTAGAAGAGATGGGGTTTCTCTCAGTTATAGAGGCCAGCAACGGTAGGGATGCGCTCGAAAAGCTCAAGAGCAAACCGGCACACCTTATTCTGTGCGACCATGTAATGGAGGAGATGTCTGGTCTAGATCTCCTCAGCCAGCTACGTAATCACCCATACCTGGTGGATATCCCGTTTATAGTTGTAAGTGCGGTGGGCGATGTGCCGGTGATAGAGACGGCGCTCGATCTCGGCGCGGACGACTATCTGACGAAGCCGGTTAGCTTCCAACTTCTGCGTCGAAAGGTTTCAGATGTTTTTCGACGGCGCTGCGCCTAACATAGGGCGATAATTCGATTGCGTATTTATTGGCATTTATTGCGGTGAAACCGCTTCTGCTAAACCATCTCCTTTTAATGGTATCTCAGCAACTACCAGCTCTATCAGAGAGGCAACGCAGGAAAGCGAGTTTATAAGGTGAGTAAGCTGCTCGTTTTGAATATCTAAACCGGTAGAATTGGCACACATCTCCGCTTGCAGCGTTGTAAGAGCTGCTGCGCTATCAGCGCCAACATCGAGTAAGAGCCCCTTAATTGTATGTAGCGCCCTTTTCAGTTTGTGCGCTTCGTACTGAGTGGCATGCTGAATAATAAGATCTCTCTGTGCGCCGTAGGCCGATAGAAATGCCATAAGTATCATGCGAGTTCGACGCAGAGATTGGCCCGATCGCTCAAATATCCCCTTTATATCGATAAGTGAGCTCGATTCTAGATGGTTAGTTTGTTCGCCGTACTCAGCGGATATTCGATTAACTATCTTAAGCAGCGCCTTTTCGACCGAGGTTTCCTTTTTATCATTTTTTGCTAGGGAGGTAGTGGCAAAACTTGCACCGCTACAGGCGCGCACGATACGGCGCAACTCCGTCGGATCAATAGGCTTTGTAATGATCTGATCAATACCGGACCGCCGCATATTAAGTATTTCCTCTGGCAGTGCGTGCGCCGTTACAGCAACCATAGGCAGGCGTGAGCTGTTTTTTGCGCCCCCCTCCAGAAGACGCAGCTTTTTTGCGGCCGTATTGCCATCCATAATGGGCATCTGAATATCGGTTAGAACGAGATCAAATTCGCGAGTTTCTTGCTCACCATATGCAATCGGGCGGATGCGATTAAGAAGATCTAGTCCGTTCGTTACAACCTCAACTGAGTGACCAGACTCTTCGAGTAACGATTTTAGAATAATGCAGTTCGTTGGCGAATCATCAGCTATAATAATGCGTAGTGGGGTATCTTGCGTGTACGGAGTAGTGTCATCAACATGCACGAGATCGTGTGATGCAAGGCCGTGTACTAATAACAACACCTCATCTGGGCTAGCCGGGGTCAGTAGGTATGAGGATGTGCCGTAGAGGGAGGGCGCATCACAACGGGCTAGATCCGCTGGGTTAACTAGCACTATGACGGGACACTGAGTTGCTAGCGCAGCTTGAGTCAGCTCCGTTAGTGATTCTACAGAGAGTTGGCCCGTATCCCATAGAATCAGGTGATCGAATTGATCTATTTTCTTGTAGAGATCGGAGATCTCTTGCGGTTTAGCGGGATCAAAAAGTTCAACACTATCTCCTCTTCGCTGTAAGCCGGTGAGTATAAATGGTAGCGCTGATGAATCCCTAGCAATAAGGGCCAATGTTTTTGGTATTAGAGCGGCGTCAATGAGGGAGCTTTTCTCTGTAGCTACCGTAAGAAACGGGATCGTAATTATAAAGGTTGTGCCATAGTGTGGAGTGCTTGTTACATCGATGTTGCCTCCCATTTGAGCCACAATCTGTTGTACGATTGTAAGCCCCAAGCCTGTCCCCTGATAGAAGCGAGTGGTTGAGGACTCCGCTTGATGAAAAGGCTCGAAGATATACGGCAACTTATCCTCTGGTATCCCGATGCCGGTATCGTTGACAGTAATGGTAAGGAGTGAGGTATTGTCCTTAGGCCTATCATTAGAGTGTACACACAGCGCAACGTGCCCCTCGTGTGTAAATTTACAGGCATTGCCCAGTAGATTAGTCAGGATCTGACGTAGCCTTAGTGGATCTCCAAGCAGGTGCTGCGGTACATCTGGAGATACATCAACTACCAGATCTACCGGGCTTGAGGTGATGGCTGTACGCGGAGCGACGTTTCTGAGCGCCTCTTTTACAACCTCTCTGGGGTTAAATTCTATCGTTTCTAGGGAAAGATTACCGGACTCAACCTTTGAAAAGTCTAGGACCTCGTTAATTGTAGCTAGGAGTCCGTAGGCAGCCTCATCTGCCATCGTGATATAGCTGCGTTTGTTCTCTGATTGTTCGTGTTGTTTAAGGATACGAAGCATGCCGGTAATGCTGTGGATCGGAGTTCGTAATTCGTGTGAAATCATGGCGATAAAGCGAGATTTTGCCTCATTGGCCTCGAGCGCCTCATTCTTAGCGTAGTGAACGCGTTGATATGAAATTCGCAGTGAATCGATCAGGGCATTAAAGACCTTAGAGAGTTCGCCGATCTCATCACCTCTGTCGATAGGTACCTTAAGGGTTAGATCATTTGTCTTAGATATGGTCGTAATTCTTCGAGCAAAGCGTGCCAGAGGATTGAGTACAGTTCTATTAATAAAGAGGAGCACGATTCCGTTGGCGAGGATCAGAAAGCTCGCGATAACCACTACCAGTAAATCTCTGGTCTCCTCACCTTGGTGCAGAATATCTCGGGGCTGAGAGAAATTAGCTACTATAATAGGACGATCGCTTAGGTCTCGGAACACTCCGAGTCCGGTGATGGAGTCTTCATTTTCAAGTATTGCCTGTGATGATGCGTTCTTTTCAGCACTAAACATAGGGTGGCCAGAGTTTTGCTGCTGAAAGGTGAGATCCAGTTGAGTTTGTTGCGCCAAGGTGGCTTGAAGTTTTGCAGAGAAGGATCTGGTAAAGATAAGAAACCCAACGGATTTTTCATGCTGCTTGCTATCGGTGATTGTGGAGATAGAGATAAAGAGAGGCTGCGAATCGACCACAAGCAGTCCCGTTAGAGCAGAGTTAGTGGGGGTCTTAATAAAGGCGGCTATCTTTTCGTGTTGCAGGATAGCCTGCGCCAATTGAGCTTTAAGAGCGATAACGGAACCTGCTGTTTCAGAGAGTTCGCCAGCATGAAAAATATGACCTGTGTTATCTGTGTAGATGAAGTGTTGTAGCTCAAAGGGAAGAAGGGCTTCGTAGTTCAGGTTTGATTCTACATATCCTGGATTATTTCCGAGCAGAAAGTTATAGCTCTCGTCCCAGTGCCCCCAATCGAGGCTACGAATGCGTAGCTCCTCCTTGACCGCTGTGATGGATTGAAAGACCCGTGCTAGGTTCTCGCCAGTGCGGGCGCGTTCAAGTTGGCGGAACTCATTAAGCAGGAACTGTGAGAAGAGAAGATACGTTGCCGTGATAACAGCGACGAAGATAAGGGTGATGGTGCTGGCGATCTTTAATCTAAGTCCCATATGGAGCCTAAGTAGATAGATCGTCGGAGCCCCTTTGATACTTAACGGGGCTTTTGGTGACGACGTTTTAATTTGCGCGTCTTGTGTATACAGAGAGGGGTAAGTTCACTGTAGGTGGACGTACTAACTAAACGATGTTTGCATATCTGTGAATATAGGGGCCATAAGCAAGAAAATAGCATTCAATCTGGATGCTATTAGGGCGCCATAGTTTATGGTACGGACTGGCTCTGTAACTCCGGGGGGGTACTTATAGAATGGCAGCGGGCAAAGGGACGGCGCAGTTAGTGGTAGTGCCTCAGGTGCAAATTAGCAACTCGGCCGAGCGGCGTGGCTCAAACTGGGTTCACGGAGCGCTTGTTGAGCAGGAGGTCCCCGGGTGTGGTTACGGCGCTTTTGCGCGCGAGCCGGTCAGGGCTGGAACCACCTTAATCGTCTACGGTGGGCGGGTTCTTACCCTTGAGCAGTTCGAGGCCCTTTCGATAGAGATGCAGAACTACCCATACCAGGTCGAAGAGGAGCTCTTCCTGGGCCCCGTTAATGAATCTGATATCGGTGTAGGAGAGCGGCTCAACCACTCCTGTCAGCCCAATGCTGGGTTTAGTGGGGCGATCCACATTGTGGCGCTGCGCGATATCGCAGCAGGTGAGCAGGTGACCATCGATTACGCCAGCTGCGTATCGGCAGATCACGACGCCTTTGCTATGGAGTGCTCCTGTGGCTTGAGCTGTTGTCGTGGCACCGTAACGGCGCAGGATTGGAAGATTCCAGCAGTGCAGGCGAGCCTACTGCCCTTTTTTCAACCATACTTACAACGTAAGGTTCAGGGTATAGAGGCCGGCCGCGTGGTTCAAAACCTAGATCGCTCCAATCTGCAGCTTGTGACTACCTCGGCCAACTCGGATCTGGTAGCACCCGGGCAGAGGGGCGTTGGCGCACTATAGATGGCAGCGATACGTCCCCTAATGTGGTGCCTCAGATTCACTCGCCAGGCGCTGCGGCAGGAGTGGGCGGCGATACCGATCTCCTGTTTAGCGGCGCTCCCAAGTAATATAGCGACCTGTTTTCTTATGGAGATCCTCGCACCCTTAGTTCTCTCCTGGGGGCTGGTAGAGGGGCAGGCTAGTGGTGTGGTTCTTATTTCGGCAATTACTCCCATAATTGGATACTCAACATATTTAGTCGCTTATTATGCCGGCATGTTGTTCAAGGAGCGAGGCGACTATATTAAAGATGGGGTGTTAGTGCGGAGTGAGTTCAGCAAAAAGCTGCAAGTTGTATGGGTTGATTTCCTGGCGCACCTTCCATCTGACCTAATCGTGGTGATTCCACTAATGGGCGCGACACAGGGAGCGTTATCAGTAGCGGGGCTTGCGCAGTTCTGGGCCATCTTCTGGGCACAATTTACGGCGGATTGCGCCTACGCGATTAAGGAACCAATTTTCTGGCACGGGGCAAAGAGGTTTGTAGCGTGGCGGAGTAGTGGGCCGCGCTAGCTTAACTATCAAATGGCACGAGCTTCTTTCCTATAGCAGTATCGTAAGCCTTGCGTACCTTTAGGGTCATGCGACGGGCCCGTTCCTGGGTATTTTTAGGCGCAGTTGCGAAGAAGTCAGGATGATACTGCTTCATAAGGTTTCTATAGGCACGCCGGATCTCAGCATCCGTTGCAGAGAGCGGCACCCCCAAATCGATAAGTGCGCAGTCAATCTGCTCGGCAGGGCTCTCGCTTGGTAAAGAGGTAAAGTGCTCGTATTTTTGCTGAGAAGAGCTAGACCCCTGCTGCTGCGACGAAGCGCTATCATCTACCGTTGTAGATTTTAAAGGCCCACGTACTATCCACGGTGAGATAAGAAACCACGGAATTGCGCAGAGATATAGTACCGATACAAGCACGCTCTCTGTCATGCAAAGAGCATACCTTAAACACACATCAAAGATTAGTAGCAGCGAGGCACTTAGAATTAGCCACGGTAAAAAGTTAAGGATAGCCAAGATAAGCGGGGTAAAGTCGATAGAACTTAGACCATCGGTAAGTGCAGGGATATTATATGCGACAGAGCTGGCAAAATTATTTAGCGCCTGTTCGAGATCCATACAAACATAGTGTCCAAGTTTCATGCCAGTGGCGGAATAGGCCCCATATGGAGACTTAACCCGTTGTAATAATGGAAGGGTAGGGGGCGTACGATTGCACAGTTAAGAGCATAGTGAACGCTACTAAGCATTCATTGCACAGAGTATGGCTTTAAAGGACCCTGCGCTACGACTCTAAGATATAAGCGAATAGAAGCGGTGCAACTATTGAGGCGTCCGATTCAATCACAAAACGGGGCGTCTCTATGCCGAGCTTGCCCCATGTGATCTTCTCATTAGGAACAGCGCCGCTATATGAGCCAAAGGATGTGGTGCTATCGCTAATCTGGCAGAAATAGCCCCACTTTGGGCACTCTCGTTGCAGGTCCTGATGAATTAGGGGCACCACACAGATCGGAAAATCTCCCGCTATACCACCCCCGACCTGGAAAAATCCAATTGATGCTTGTGCGCTATTCTCTAGGTACCACTCGATCAGAAATCCCATCTGCTCCACGCCGCTCTTTACGACCGAGTAGCGCTTTATATCTCCAGATACAACGTGCGAGACGAAGATATTCGCAAGGGTCGAGTCCTCCCAACCTGGCGAGAAGATCGGAATATTCTTCTCCTTTGCCGCCAGTACCCAGGAATGTTTCTCGTCGATCTGAAAAGAAGCCCTAACCGAGGGCTCATCGAGCAACTGATACATGAACTCAAATGGGAAATAGCTCTTGCCCTCACGGTCAGCTTTTTCCCAGATCTGTAGGATCTCTTTCTCAATCGCACGAAACGCAGCATCCTCTGGGATGCAGGTATCGGTCACGCGGTTCATGCCCCGATCGTGGAGCTTAACCTCATCCTCAGATGAGAGCTGTCTGTAGTGCGGGATGCGCTCATAGTGGTTGTGGGCTACTGCGTTGAAGATATCCTCTTCTAGATTAGCGCCGGTGCAGCAGATCGCCTGAACCTTATCTCTACGAATCATCTCGGCCAGGCTAATTCCTAGCTCAGCGGTGCTCATGGCACCGGCGAGCGTTATCATCATCTTATTGCCCTGTTTTAGGTGCGTAACATAGGCCTCGGCCGCGTCAACACACACCGCTGCGTTAAAGTGCCTAAAGTGCTGCTGCATAAACTGTTTGATGCTCATAATTACGATACTCCCTGGCTCAATTTAAACGTTTCCGGAAACGGCATAACTGAACTGTTCGGCGACTCCCACAATAGATAGGTGTATCCGCTCAAGCTCTCTTTATAGCGTTGCATGAACTTTGCGGACTCCTCTGCGCTCATATCACCCTGACGTACCGCACGATCTATTAAGCCGTGGATCCCATAGAGCAGATCTTCCTGGGTATACTGTACGTAACCGAGCACCTCCTTAATAGTATCTCCCTCTACGATGCTTGTGATGCGTGGGCGACCGTTCTCATCAACCTCAACATGTACCGCGTTCGTATCTCCGAAAAGGTTGTGAAGGTTTCCTAGGCACTCCTGATAGGCTCCGACCAGGAACATCCCTATGTAGTAAGGCTGATCGCCCTTGTATGGATGGAGATCGATATAGCGCTGGATCCCTTTAAGATCTATGAACTTATCGATCTTCCCATCGCTATCACAGGTCAGGTCTGCAATCACTGCCCGCCTAGTTGGTTGCGTCTCTAGGCGGTGAATAGGCATGATTGGAAAGAGTTGCTCAATTGCCCAGTGGTCGAGCATCGATTGAAATACAGAGAAGTTACAGAAGTAGGTGTCCTTAAGCATGCCTTCAAGTACATCAAAGTCCTCCGGGACGTGCTTCATGCTGTTTTTAAGAGCACTGATGCGGGTAAAGAGAAAACGTAATGTTCTCTCTGCAAAGGCGCGCTCATTAAGTGACAGATTTCCCTGCACAAACATCTGCAGGAACTCCTCTCTAAGCGCCAACGCATCGCTAAATACCTCATGGCAGTTCTTGAGGTTAAGGTCTTTATAAAGGGTAACTAGATCTTGGATCTTATCGTTTTTTGATGGGGCCTGCTCAAGAGCGACAGGCGGCTCCGGCACCTCTGCAACGTCGAGCACCTCAGTAACTAAGACCGCATGGTGGGCTACTAGAGCTCGGCCTGATTCGCTGATGATAGTTGGATGAGGGATCTTAAGCTCGTCGCATACTGAGGAGATCTCCCATACGATATCACGGGCGTACTGCTCCGTTGTATAGTTCATGGAGGAATCAAAGTTAGTGCAGCTACCGTCGTAGTCGACACCCAGTCCACCACCAACATCCAAGAACTCTATTTCGGGGCAGAGCTTATATAGCTCTGTATAGACGCGCACAGCCTCCTTTAATACCTTTTTAATGGCATTAATCGACGTTATTTGGCTCCCCATATGAAAATGAAGGAGCTTAACGCAACCCTCCATGCCACGCGCCTTGAGTTGCTTGACCGCTTCTATGATCTCGTAAAGAGCGAGCCCGAACTTAGCGTTCTCTCCCGCCGAGCCCGCCCAGCGACCGGCCCCACGTGAGGTCGGATTCATGCGTAGCCCGATCTCAGGGATAACGCCGGTTGCTTCGCTGGCACGGATAATCGTATCCAGCTCGTAAAACTGCTCAACCGTAACGATCGGGCGTAGGCCAAGCTTGCTCGACATTAGCGCCAGTTCAATAAATTGATAATCCTTATACCCGTTACAGAGCAGTAGCCCCTTCGGAGCGTTATGCATAGAGAGTACAGCCAGTAGCTCAGGCTTGCTGCCTACCTCAAGTCCTATGCCGCGACCGTTTGCAGCCTTACGCACACTCTCAACAACCTGACGTTGCTGGTTAACCTTAACGGGATAAGTCAGAATATACTTACCCTTGTACTCGAACTCTGCGATGGCCTTGTCAAAGGATTCATATATCCCTTGAGCACGTTGTCGCAGGATGCCATCAAAACGGATCAGGTGCGGAGGCTTTATACCGCGCCGAACGAGCTCATCTACTATATGACAGAGATCAAGCGCAGGGCTGTCTTTGTCAGGGGTAACAGAAACGTTACCGCTCTCGTTAACCTTAAAGTATCCGGCTCCCCAACCATCGATGCGGTACAGCTCCGCACTTTTCTGCACGTTCCAATGCTCCATAGTGAAGTTACCCTTCCTTTGTAATAAGAGTGCGGTACAGCTCAGGACGACGACTATCGAAGAAGCGCCAGCTTTCACGTGTAAACTGGGAATGTCCAAGGTCTACATCGGCTACGATCAGTCCAGCTGTTTCCGTACCACGGGCCAGTATCTGGCCAAAGCCGTTGCTAATAAATGAACCACCCCAGAAGGTTGAATTACCCTCACAGCCGACCCGATTAATGGCGCATACTACCACGTTATTTGCTACAGCGTGCCCGACCTGAACGCTCTGCCAGGCCTGTTGCCAGTCACCTTCAATTGATGGAACTTTGGAAACTCGCCCAATAGCTGTTGGATAAAAGATGATCTCTGCGCCCGCCAGCGCCAGTGCGCGAGCGGCCTCTGGAAACCACTGGTCGTAGCAGATAAGTACGCCTACCTTTGCAAAGCCGAGGTCAAAGATCTTAAAGCCCTGGTCGCCAGACTCAAAGTAGCTCTTCTCAAAAAAAGCTGGGTCGTGCGGAATATGAACCTTTCGATAGGTGCCCAGGAACTCTCCGACGGAGTTGATTACAAGGGAGGTATTATAGAGCTTGCCAGAGGATGCGCGTTCATAGACTGAGCCAGCTATGATGGCGATATTGAGCGCCTTGGCCTCTTCGCTCAAGACCTTGCCGACCTCACCAGGAAGCTCCTCTGCATAGATATCTGCAGAGCTAGGTTCGCAACGCTCCTCTTGGCAGAAATACGGGGAGCGAAAAAGTTCTGGCAGAGCTACGATCTGCGCCTTACGCGCAGCGGCTTCACGAATCATTGCTACCGCACGCGCAAGGTTCTCATCTGGCTCACTGCTCATCGCAAATTGGGCCAGAGCGATCGTAATAGGGCGCGGGATCCAATTGGGTTGGTTCATCTTATGCGAAATGAAACACTATAGGAGGGACAGCGCAATACCTCAGGATCTTTATAGCGGTAAAAATGACCGCGTGATCAGAGAGGAGCACTAACCCGAGCTATCTCAAAGATAACGGCGGTTCCCTCGTTCTCGCGACTAAGGATGCGTAGGTTACTGCCGTGGATCTGAGCTATCTTTGAGCAGATAGAGAGCCCGATCCCGGAACCGGTCGTGGCGCGTTTAGTGTTTGAGCCGCGGTAGAATGCCTGTGAAACCTTTTCCAGCTCAGCTTTAGGAATCCCGAGACCCGAATCTGAGACCGTAATTCTTATCTTATCATGTGCTGTGTCGACTACAAGCTCAATCCGCCCCCCGTTAGGCGTATATCGAATGGCGTTTTCGACCAGGTTTCTGACTAGACGCTCGAGTAACGGGATATTCCCGTAGGCCAGCGGTAGGCTGGGTGCCAGCTCGCAGGAGAGCGAGATCTTTTTCTCGTCCGCCAGTGGCTTGGCTGCAATAATTGTGTCCATAGCTAGGTCCCCGATTGAGACCGGCTCCATCGCAACAGCGTTGCCTGAGGACTCTAGAAGCGATAGTTGATGAAGATCGTTTACCATATTAGTTGCCGACCGTGTGCTGCGCAGCGCTACCGACATAAAGCGCTTACTGTCAGCGCCCTGGAGGCGCTCCCCACGCTCAAGGATCGTTTCAAGGTAGCCCTGAACCGAGGAGAGCGGGGCGCGCAGGTCGTGGGAGAGCGCCGCCAGTGAGAACTGCAATCCCTGTACGCGGTAGTAGGAGATAAAGAGCATAATTATGATTACGACCGCTACTGAGATCAGCGCCGTGGCGAGGGCCCAAACGCCGATGCCCCATCCCGCAAACAGCGAATCTTGGGCAGTTAAAGTAGGTGCTAATACTACGTAGACGTAGTGATCGCCTCCTTTCAAGCGAAGTTTTCTAACCGAGATCGGGTTAAGGCTTCCAATCTGATGCGGGTCATCCCCTAGGACGCTCTCCTGTGAGCCTTGAAGTGATATGAAACGCTTTGCTGGGCGCAGGTCAATAAACGGCAATTTTGGTCTGCCGTAGAGCTCTGGGCTTACGGTGATGATGCCGTGTTGATCAAGGATATAGAGCCGTACAGATCTATTGAGCATAGAGAGGTCGTTTATCACCCTGCGTAGCTCCTGATCATCAACCTGCTCGCTGTAGCGGTGCAGCCGTTCGGCGAATAATTGGGAGATATTTCGATTGGCCAACGTCTCAGAATTTAGCAATGCGTTACGAGATAATATGACGCTCGTCCAAACCTGAAATCCCACTGTAGTGAGCGCCAGCAGTGCGAACACAATCAACAATTTAGTTGAGATAATAGAGCGGAATCCGCGCAGGTATAGCCTAGCAACGTGGCAGCGCTCACGCAGCAATTGCCTGCTGGATTTAAGCAGCCCTAGAAACTGCATCGTTCTTACCTATGCACTTATATCCAACGCCCCAGACCGTTTGAATAAAGGTCGGATTAGTTGGGTCAGGTTCAATCTTCGAACGTAATCGGTTGATATGGGTGTTTACCGTGTGCTCGTACGCACTTGAGGAGTATCCCCAGACCGCGTTAAGTAGGTGCTCACGAGTAAAGGCCCGGCCGGAGCTCTTTGCCATATAAAACAGGAGATCAAACTCGGTGCTAGTTAGTTCAAGCTCCTTACCGTGTAACGAAACGTTACGGGAGCTTGGATTGATAGTTAAGCCTTCGATGGTGAGCGCTGGCTCCAGCCTTTCTGGAGACGATCCGCTTCGTCGTAGCAACGCCTTTACCCGCGCGCAGACCTCGCGAATACTGAAGGGCTTCGTAACGTAGTCATCGGCACCGATCTCTAGACCGATTATCTTATCGACCTCCTCGCCGCGGAAGGTCAGCATTATGATCGATGCGCGGATATTACGTTTGCGGATTTCACGACAGATCTCTATTCCGTCGCGACCGGGTAGCATCACGTCGAGCATGATCAGGTCATAGGCATCTGTAAGGGCTAGTTCGAGCCCACGGTTCCCGTCTGCGGCATAGGTTACCTTGAGTCCAAGATCCTCAAGATGGAGCGTCAGGAGCTCTCCTATATGGTGATCATCATCAACAACTAGAACTCGAACCAGGGCATGACTCATAATAACCTCAAAGTTAAAACGGAACGTATGAGTATGTTATGGCAGTTATCTGGCTGGATGTGCTTAAACAGTGAGGGTAACCGTTCACGGAGGTAAAAACATCGTGATTCCAAGTGCTTAGTGCAACTCTAATGCGAACGTTGCGGGCCAGCTTAAGGGCTGCGCCGTACGCGCCGACGAGGAGTTAAAATAGCAGCGGCAAACACAAATAAGATCGGATAAAGGGGCAGCAGGTAACGTGGAAATTTAACCTGAAAGTATCCGGTAGCTATAAAGAATACGATCATAAAGATAAGGGGGATAATCTCTGAGCTAAAAGGGGTACTCAGCAGCTCGCGCCTAAGCACCTTGTCGACAAACTCCAGGGCCATCTTGGCGCAGGTTACGAGTATACCGAGAGCTCCCACAATAAAGATAGGCCAACCCATCGTGTACCAGAGCATCTGTTTTAGATGATAAAGATACGGAATCGTGTGTGCATACTGTATCGTATACGGAGGTCTCCAGAGTCCCTGAACCATCGCGGTTTGCTCACGGGTTTGTCGAGAGAAGGTGTCAAAATCTATAATCGCATACGGCTCCGCTACTACAAAGATGAGGATGCAGAGGCAGATCGCAGCGCATAGGCGTGAGAGCGACTTGGAGAACTTCGCCATAAGCACAGCTGCCAACGCCAAAAACGGCACAGAGAGTGGAATTAGGGTCGGTAGAGGTGCTAGACGGTAGCCGAGTATACGGGGGTACCCCTTAAGGAATACAAGATAGTCGGTAGCTAAAGTAAGCATGATAGCTGCGAGAGCGATAGCAAGAGATGCCAGTGGGAGCCTCCAGCTCGTTAACCTGCCCCATTCCTTTAAAGTTGATAGCGAGACAACGAACAGAAGCGGTGCAAATAGAAACACCGAACTAATTTTTGTGGCAGTTGCAAGGCCGGCACAAAAACCAAAGATAAGATAAGATATGAGGGTGCCGTTCTGATGTGCTTTAATCAGGGCGATAATAGAGATTAAGCTGAGCGTTGTCAGGGTCACATCGCTGGTAAAGAAGCGCGAGAGCTGTAGGTGAAAGACGTTAAGCGCCATCAGTGTGGCTGCAACCAGCCCAACGGCGGAGCGGCGATAGAGCAAGATCGCCAGATAGTATGAGAGAGGGATCGCAAGGGTGCCCATAATTAGGCAGAAGAGGCGCCCAGAGAAGAAGATCCTGTCGTACGAGAACACCTGGCCTGGAAAGACGGCGATTAGCTTAGCAAAGCCCCAGGCTGCATAGAACGAGAGGCTCCCGTACGCAAACGACTTGGGGTTCATATGGTTTTTACTAAGGGCTTCGGTTACCTGCACCATATGGCGCTCGTCTGGATGGAATCCAATCCCGTGCCAGAGCCCAGTAGAGCGCAGGGATGCGCCGATGATCACTAGTAGGAGTATAATTGCGAGATCGATCCGGCGGGAAAATAGCCAGGCTGTTGTGGCATCGTTTTTGAGCATGGCATAAAGGTAGCGCCTCGTTGCCAGTATGTATAGTAACATTTTTTATAACTTTGTTAGGGGTAGCGAGAGCAAAATCTGCCCTCGCCAAACTCCTCAGAACGGTGAAGTATAGAGGGGTATGAGAATCATAGAATATATACGCCACCATCTGCTTCATATCTGCCTCCTATTTGTGTTGGGGTACGCCGCCATTTACGCGACGGCCTTCGTCCGTATCTATTTTATGGCGCACCCATACCATACGTCATCTGCTTGGATGTTGGAGAATTTCGAGAAAGGAAGCAGGGTCGTCGGGCCACATTGGGATGATGAGCTGCCGATCTCAGTTCCTGGACAGAAACGTTCCCCGGATCTCTTTGTAGTGGGGGGAGGCGAGATGAAGCTTCCGCTATATGAGCCCGAGACTAGGTCCAAGTTAGACTTAACTCTTCGTCGCATAAGTCAGAGCGACTATATCGTGTTTCCTACCCCGCGCATGGCAGACTCACTGCCCCGTATTCCGGAGGAGTTTCCACAGACCAATGCATTATTACAATTACTGTGGGGAGAGAAGCTCGGATTTAAGTTGGTAAAGAGCTTTAAGAATCGCCCAGAGCTGTTAGGGATTACGTTCAACGACGATCTCGCTGATGAGAGCTTCTCTGTATACGACCACCCTAAGGTGACCGTATTCCAAAACATGGAGAAGCTTTCGAGCGAGGATCTGCGTAAGCGCATCGATGATAAGGAGATCTACGGCACCCTGCCAACTATGAACGAGATGCTCCTTATGGACGAGGGGGGCTGGGTGGGAAAGGCCCCTAGCTGGCTGACCGGCAAGGTTGTACCGTTGTTATTCGCCCTCTTTTTTATACAGGTTATCGCACTTAGCTTTTGGGCGCTTGTAGGGCCAGCACTTCCGTTTATGCGGGATCGTGGTTTTGGATTAACTCCACTGCTTGGTCTGATCTTCTCAGCGGGGCTGTGCTGGATCCTCGCTTTCGCTCATATCGCTCCGATTACTACCTCAACCTGTTATGTGGTTGTGGCGCTGATGGTGTTCGCCGCATGCGTGAGGCTCATTTGCAACTCAAAGGCTAGGGCACAGTTGTCCGAGGCGTGGCGTAATCACGGGCTTCTGGCTGAGCTAGGGTTTATCGGTGGGGTGTTGGTTGTCTGGGGCGTATGGGTGTTTGACCCGCAATTCTTCGTTCTAGGTCAGCAGATCGACGGGGCATATCTGCAGTATTTTACAAGAAATGAGGTCGTTCCACCACTAGATCTGATTAATCCGGCCGAGATTATGAACGGGTTCTATTTTGACAGGTTTGTGCTGGGATGGTTCCTGAAGGGGGTTGGGGTTAGTGGTACGTTTGGATTAGAACTGTGCCTGCTGCTGATAGGCGGCATCTTGGGTGCGGCGCTTTACTCTATCGTAACAACGGTCTGCTCAAAGCGAGCGCTGGCCTCTTCTGTCTCTCTGGTGCTCCTTGTGCCGGTCGTTCTGATGGTGCTTGTTGTGCGTGAGTCCAGGCAGAGCGGCCCGGTTGTTCAACATGAGCTGTTCAATGCCGAGCAGGCGAGACTGATGCAGTGGCTCTCCAAGAGGGTAGTAGGTGCACCGATAGTTATTGATGCCTGTCTGCCAATAACGAGTTCTGGAGTGCCCCTGGCGGCTGGATTGCCGGCATTCCAACGCATATCTGGAACGGTAGCACCCGCAGTGGGGTCGGAGGAACCCCTGTGTAGCTTTCGGGACCCGCAGAGTATTTTTGATGCCATGATGAAGTATGGAGCGAACCTCTTTATAGTTGCTAGCGCTGATGTGGCAAGTGTTGGTCTTGATGCGCGCCCGGAGCTTTTTGCCAAGATCTATGATAGACCTGGGGTGCAGGTCTTTGCGCCGGCTTTCTCGGATCTATTTAGAAACACCCCCAGGTTATAGTGATGGTCCGTATCGGTATGCAAGCTGAACAATATATGTCTCAGCCTAAGGACGCTCCGCAGCAGGAGAGTCCTCAGGGGGTTACATTTCCGAGCTCTAGTGGATCAAATGAATCCTTTGAGGGCATGCCACGTAACGCTAGTACGCCCTGGTGGGTAGCGACCTCGTTACTGCTTATTATGGCGGTGGTATTTGTAGCGGCGTGCATACTGCACTGGGAGAGCGGATGGCAGGGTGGAGTGCGCGCATTCGCTGAGGCTGCCATGGTAGGAGCGCTTGCGGACTGGTTTGCTGTTACGGCGCTCTTTCGACGTCCGCTTGGCCTGCCCATCCCGCATACGGCGATTATTCCGGCTAATAAGGGACGCATCGGTAGAAGCCTTGGCCTCTTTGTACAGAAGAACTTTCTCTCAGAACAGATTCTGGGTGGGGAGATGGTCAATATCTCAGCTGTTTTAGCGCGCTGGCTTGGGGTTGTTGAAAACAGAGCTCGTATCGTTAGGCGGGTTCGGGAGCTAATACCGCAGGTGCTACAAACCCTTAACGAAGATGAGATTAGACACTTCGTGGATCGACAGGCGGAGGATTTCATCAGTCGTATCGATTTCGCCAAAGCAACGGGAAGAATCCTGCGTCTATTAACGACAAATGGGATGCATGAGGTGCTGCTTGATGAGATCGTTCAGGAGTCACATGTATTTTTCAGGACAAACAAGGAGTGGATTCGTAATCAGCTACGCGAGGCGAGCCCGTGGTTTATTCCGGAGTTCGTCGATCGCAGGATCTTTGATTCTATAGTTGCTCGAACTGAGGACACCTTTGGAAAGGCGATCTCGGATAGAAAGCATGAGTTGCGGCTCAGGCTGCATTCAGCGCTGATAGTTTTTATCGAGAAACTTGAGCACTCTGAGGATTTGCAGACCAAGGCAGCTGCCTTTAGGGAGACGCTTCTTGCTAGTGAGGTATTTCGTGTTTATATCAGATCGGTCAGAGATGCCGTAGTTGAGGAGATTCAGGGCGACATTAAGCGCGGTGATTCAACCCTGGTTGCTGCAATGGAGCGCGCCCTCGCACACATGGTAATATCGATGAGCAGCTCGCCACAATTGCAGCACAAGCTAAATCACCTGATTCGAGGGGTTTTGCGAGCGGTGCTTGGAAATCAGAGCACTCATGTTGCTGATCTGATCTCTAGGACTATCGACGCGTGGGATACAAACACCCTCGTTTCTAAGTTAGAGGAGCAGGTTGGGTACGATCTGCAATATATTCGCATTAATGGCACACTGGTGGGAGGATTAGTAGGGCTAGTGCTCTACGCTCTTGGGCGCTCCTTGTAGAGCGTTACGGATATTAGTTAATGAAGATAGGGTTAAGGATCGAAATGATGATAGGGCGCATAAACGGCGAACGGGGCGGAAACCTAATAGAGTATATGTTTCTCGTTCTGCTTGTACTGGTCTGTGCTATAGTAGCATTGAGGGAGTTCGGAGCACTTCATAGCCCACCCCTTAATGATGCTTCGGCGGGCTTGGCTGGTGAAGTCCCTGCACCTGAGGAGGCGGCCCAGGGAGAGTAGGGAGAGAGGTGATAAGTAGTCTGTAGTGTGAGTCCGCGCTATTTTCTATTAGCGTAGAGCTTTGCAACAACGTCCCAGTTTACAACGCTCCACCAAGCATCAAGATAATCAGCTCTGCGGTTCTGATAGTTAAGGTAGTATGCGTGCTCCCAGACATCGACGCCGAGGATAGCGTATTTCCCCTCCATAAGAGGGTTGTCCTGGTTGGGGGTTGAGACGATAGCCAGAGAGCCGTCTCGGTTTGCTACAAGCCAAGCCCAGCCCGAGCCGAAGCGACCTAGCCCAGCCGTTTTTAGTTTTGCCTTAAACTCAGCGAAGCTGCCAAATGTAGCATCAATCTCCTTGGCGAGGTCACCGCTAGGGGTGTCACTCCCGTCCGGAGTCATTAGGCTCCAGAAGAACTCGTGATTCCAGTGTCCGCCGCCGTTGTTGCGAACCGTTGTACGAATAGTCTCAGGCACCTCATTAAGGTGTGTAAGAAGCTCTTCCAGCGTTCTGCTAGCAAGCTCGGGCTGATCCTTTAAGGCGTTATTGAGGTTGGTCACGTAGGTAGCGTGGTGCTTACCGTGGTGAATCTCCATGGTTTTAGTATCGATATGTGGCTCAAGGGCATTGGTAGTGTAGGGCAGGGGCTTAAGTTCGAATGTCATTATGAGCTCCTTAAAGGGCTGCAGCAGAGTCTAGCTAGCAGTAATCTGTATAAATTCTAGCGTGCCTAGTAAGACGATGCAAGAAGAACTTAAGCTCAGTTGCTCTGGAGGTTGGGCAGATCTGGTAGCTTGGTAGAGGTGCGGTGGAGCGCCTTAATTATCCCGTGCAGAACGATAGGTTGCTCCTCGCAGGGAGCACTTTTAGACTCAATGCTTTGAACATGTATGGGGCCTAGGTGGTGGTACGGAATAGAAAAAAGAGGTGTGGTATCCCCTACAGAGCGTAGATACTCCACTCGCGAATCTGTAATGGGGCAGCACAACACCCCTGGCAGGGTGATCTGGAGCTCTTGACGAAGCCTTTGAATGAAAGCTTCCTCAGGGAGCTCAATAAGCATCTCGCCACCGTGGTGTCTGACTGAGAGGGTGGTTGGCATCTTAGATCTAAATTCCCCTGTATAATATGAGCTCTTACTAATCCTAATTCAGCACGATTTTGTAGTTGGTTTACACCCTACAGTGCTACCCGCCATCAGGTTATTCCTGGCGGTGGTTATCGTGCCCTTATCGTTAGCATTACAGCCTAAGACGAGAACATTATCAAAGAAATTATTCTCTGATAGCCTAATTCACGATTCTTTTCTGGCCTCAACGGCAACTCGGGCAAGGCGAACTACTCTGAGTTACTAGGGAATTCTGAGAACTGCCATATTTTAACTATCAGCACTTGAAGTTCGAATAAATATATATTATCGTATAACTACGATATACGGTATGAATCATGGCAATCTCTAAATCAGACGAATTTAACGCCCGAATAGCCACATTGGCTCGCTACGCTAAGGCACTGGCACACCCAGCTAGGCTAGCAATTCTCGAAACCTTGGCGAAAAAGGCGACATGTATCTGCGGTGAGATTGTTGAGGTACTTCCACTTGCTCAATCAACTGTTTCACAGCATTTGAAAGAATTAAAAGAAGCGGAACTTATCACAGGCAAAATTGACGGACTCAAAAGCTGCTACTGCCTGAACCCAGAAGCGATTGAAGAACTAGAAAAGCTCTTTGGATCGTTAATGAAAAATCTGAACAAAGGACTCAGTACGAAAAAGTGTTGCTAGGAGACAATTATGAAAGACGCTCAAGAACTTAAATCTATTGTAAAGCAAAAGTACGGTGAAATAGCTCAGAAATCGCTTGAAGAGCTTGATGGATCAACTTGTTGTGGAACTCAATGCTGTGGCGGTGAACCTTATGACTTAACTAGCTTTAACGACGACTACACCAACCTCAAGGGATACAACAAGGAGGCTGACCTAAAACTTGGATGTGGCGTGCCGACAGAAGTCGCAGCGATTAAGTCTGGTGATACAGTTCTTGATCTAGGGTCCGGTGCGGGCAATGACGCATTTGTTGCTAGAGCTATAGTGGGAGACAGCGGCAAAGTTATTGGTGTTGATATGACTGAAGCAATGATCGCTAAGGCCCAAAAAAACACTATTACGCTCGGTTACACGAACGTAGAATTTCGCCTTGGTGATATCGAAAACATGCCAGTTCAAGCAGATTCAGTTGATGTAGTAATCAGCAATTGTGTGCTCAATCTTGTTCCCAACAAGAAAAAGGCATTCAGTGAAATTTATCGGGTGTTGAAACCAGGCGCTCATTTTTCTGTTTCAGATATTGTGCTCACCCGAGAACTGCCTGTGGGGCTTCAACAGGCAGCGGAGATGTACGCAGGTTGTGTTTCGGGCGCAATTCAACGCACAGATTACTTAGGAATAATTGAGAAGACAGGGTTTCAAGAAGTTCAAGTCAAGGTTGAAAAACCAATTTGGTTACCAAAGGACGTTTTATTAAAGTATCTTTCGCCGGAAGAGGTCGAGAAATTTACCAGTAGCGATGCGGCAATTTTAAGCATCACAGTATACGGTGAAAAATAAAGACGATCTGCTACACCTCTCTGGAGGGGCTTTCGGCTGCGGAACGTCCTCGTCGCGTGATAAATCACTTGAGAGCTCGCAGATTCGAGACATGTATGCAGAGTCTTTCCCCACCTTAAGGTGGGGAATGGCGGAGCCGACGGGACTCGAACCCGCGACCTCTCGCGTGACAGGCGAGCGTTCTAACCAACTGAACTACGACTCCGTGTGCTGCTTAGGACGCAGCGAAGAGTGGGATAAGTACCTAAAAATCATCCACAAGTAAAGCTCCAGGCTGAGTGCTTTTTTCGCATTATGATTGACTGCACAGGGATAGGGTGAGAAACAAGGGGGTTACGGCTTTTTAAAAGATGGTGGGCGCAGCTTTAGCGCGGCCATTAAGCCCGTTAGCTGTGTATCAAAATGGGGTAGTTTGTGTCTGAGTACGATCCTAAAAGCATAGAACAGAAGTGGCAGTCATACTGGGAAGCTAACAGCACCTTTAAGACCGAAGATAGGGGACGTGAGAAGGTCTACGTACTCGATATGTTCCCATACCCATCCGGAGCAGGGCTCCATATTGGACACCCGCTCGGATACACCGCAACCGATATCTATGCGCGCTTTAAGCGTATGAGTGGCTTCGATGTGCTACACCCGATGGGGTTCGATGCATTCGGACTTCCCGCCGAACAACACGCCGTAAACACCGGGGAACATCCCTCTATCATCACTAAACAAAGTTGCCAGACCTTCGTTCGTCAGATGAAGCAGTTCGGACTATCCTACGATTGGGATAGGGAGCTCGCCACCTGCACCTCCGACTACTACAAGTGGACACAATGGATCTTCCTGCAGCTTTATAACTCCTGGTTTGACGAGACGGTACAAAAGGCACGACCGCTAGAGGAGCTGCCGATTCCAAGCGCCATACAACAGCAGGGAGAATTGGCGCTGCAAGCCTACCAAGCCGAGCATCGTCTCGCATACTACGCATCTGCAATGGTAAACTGGTGCCCAGCACTCGGGACAGTGCTCGCCAACGAAGAGGTGATCGATGGCAAATCAGAGCGTGGTGGTCACGATGTAGTCCGTAAGCCGATGAAGCAGTGGATGCTACGCATCACAAAGTACTCAGAGCGACTGCTAAGCGAGCTTGAGGAGATTAATTGGCCAGAAGCTATCAAAGAGCAACAACGTAACTGGATCGGTCGAAGAACCGGTACAGAGATAACCTTTACAGTTGCTGGCTCAGAGAGCCCGATCGTAGCCTTTACAACCCGGCCAGACACCCTCTTCGGAGTAACCTTCTTTGTTGTGGCGCCCGAGCACCCACTTGTTGAGGAGCTTACAAGCGCAGAGCAGCAGAGTAAGGTTGCTGCATACCGTGACGAGGCCGCCCGCATGAGCGATTTTGATCGGACCTTCGATAATCGTAAAAAGACAGGGGTCTTTACAGGTGGCCACGTTGTTAATCCCATTAACGGGGAAAAGGTTCCGGTCTATATCGCTGATTACGTTCTGATCTCGTACGGAACAGGGGCCGTCATGGGCGTTCCTGCACACGATGCACGCGATTTTGAATTCGCAAAAACTTTTAAGCTTCCCGTGCGCGCCGTAGTCGTTCCAAGCGATGCTACCGACAGTGTGAAAAGCTCCGTCAGTGAGGGTCAGATTGCGTGGGTAGAAAGCGGTATCATGCTTCAAAACAACGACCCAGTTGCTCGGGAGCTAAAGCTTGAGGGTATCCCTAATAAAGAGGGGGGGGAGAGAATTACGGCGTGGTTGGAGCAGCATAAAGTTGGCAATAAGGTTGTTAACTATAAGCTCAGAGATTGGCTCTTCTCGCGCCAACGTTATTGGGGGGAGCCGATACCGATAGTGCACTGGGAGGATGGTACCGTTAGCTCTCTCAAGGATACCGATCTGCCCCTTATGCTGCCGCAGGTAGTTGATTATAAGCCCTCAGATAGCGGTGAGTCGCCACTCGCCAAGGTTAAGGAGTGGCTCGATATTACCGACCCAGTTACTGGCAAGAGGGGGAAACGTGAAACTAACACGATGCCGCAATGGGCGGGCTCATGTTGGTACTACCTGCGCTTTATAGATCCGAAGAATTCGGAAGCTGGCTGGGATCCTAAACTTGAGAAGAGGTGGATGCCGGTTGATCTCTACGTTGGTGGCGCAGAGCACGCAGTGTTGCACCTCCTTTATGCCCGTTTCTGGCACAAGGTGATGTTTGACCTTGGCTACGTTTCAACTAGGGAGCCGTTCAAGAAGCTCTATAACCAGGGCATGATTCAGGCGCATGCTTATAAGGATACTAGGGGTGCGTTAATCTCAAGCGATCTTGTCATAGAGAACGAAGCAGGAGTTGCGCACCACAAGCAAACTGGGGAGCAGCTTGAACGGATCGTTGCAAAGATGTCTAAGTCGCTTAAGAACGTAATAAATCCAGAGGACGTTATAGAGCTCTACGGTGTCGATACGTTGCGCACCTATCTGATGTTTATGGGCCCGCTCGATGCATCTCGTCCGTGGGACTCAAAGGCTATCGCTGGTAATGTGCGCTTTCTTCGGCGCGCCTTCTCCTTTGTAACAGGAGGCAAGGACTCCGGCTTTAGAGATGTTGTGGCTTTAGAGGCTGAGCCAAATGAGATCAAGAAGGGTATTAATAAAGCGGTCAAGAAGATCGGTGAGGATATCGAAGCGATCCGTTTTAATACCCCGATCTCAACCCTAATGGAGCTGCTAAATACTATCGGTGATAAGCCGGTCTCAAAGGATACCCTTGAGAAGCTCGTTTTAGTTCTCTCCCCATTTGCGCCGCACCTTGCAGAGGAGCTCTGGGAGCGACTCGGAAATAGCGCCTCAGCGAGTCTCGCGGCCTGGCCGATATTCGACCCCGCTCACGTGATCGACGATGTTATAACGGTTGTAATTCAGATCGGTGGAAAGAAACGGGCAACCATAGATGTCGCACCAACTATCTCAGAGAACGATCTCAGGCTAGCGATTAGTAAGGCGATGGCCAACACAGCCTACAAGATAGCCGATAAAGATCGCTTTATTACGGTCTATGTTCCAGGCACAAAGACCCCTAGGCTTGTGAATGTAATAACTGAGGGTTAGTCCGGCTCGGTTGCTATGAAAAATACCTAGATCTGAGGGTCGCTGCTGTCTTCTTGAAGTATAAGAGCCTTTGCGGGTGATATGTGGCAAGGAGAGACGCGCAATCCGCAGCGCTTACTAATACCATAGTAGAGTAGCTCCTTAAGAAACAGCTAGGCGAATAACGTCGCCGCCAAAGGCTTGAGCGCCTCAATACAGTTAGCGGTATGCTGCTCAAGAGCAACCTTGATCTCCTCAGAACCTAAGCGCATATCATCTCGGTTACAGCCGCGAGCAAAAGCCTTATCCTTAAATTTTTTCATTACCGAGCGAACCTCAAGGTTATGAATAGATCTGTCGGGACGTACAAAGACGCAGGCTGTGATAAGTCCTGAGAGCTCATCTACCGCAAAGAGGGTTTTATCGAGCAGGGTAACACGGGGTGTGTCGGCATAGTGGGCGTGTCCGAGGATCGCAGTGCGAAGATCTTCAGGATATCCAAGCTCTGTCAGAATGGCGTTACCCTTAAATGGGTGTCCATCTGGGCGTACAGGCTCAGGGAACATCTCATAATCAAAGTCGTGTAGTAACCCCGTCAGACCCCAAAGCTCTATATCAACAGCATGCCCCTCTGATGCAAAATAACCCGCATACCACCGCATGCAGGCTTCAACGCTTAGTGCATGGTTACGGAGGCTCGTTGTTTTGGTGTATTCGTGCAGAAGGGCTAAGGCTTCATCGCGGCTTTTCATATCAGAGGCCTCTTATATTATGTGCGGGCCGGGTCGATGGCTAGCGCTTGCGTGCTGTTAGAGAAGATGTCGAGCAGCTTTAAGAGGTTTTGAAGTTGGATATTTTTCTCTACTTCGAGCGTTGGAATAGTGGTCTCAAAGACTCGCTCGTTGTTACGCACCGAGATCGAGAGGAAGGAGCCCCTCTTTGCTGGATTGGCAATGGAGGGGAGCCCAAAAACCCCCGATTCGTTAATTAGCTGCAATGCCCGTGCGGTGTTGCTGCGGTCTATATTGTCGTTCAGGGAGCGTGCTGGAAGGTTCCAGGTGACTGCAGAGGGCGAACTGCTGCTACCCGAGAGCTCAATGGTGACGTTTAGTTTAAGCTCGCTAAGAGCCAATGGATCGCTCTGCTCGAGTATCGGTGAGGTAGTCTTATACCAGGTGCTAAACGCTACAAGCATATCACTGGCAAGTGGTGGTCGGGTCAGGTTAAAGATTATCACCGCCGCTATTGCAACGGCTGCTGTAACGAGCGCCTGGGTGGAGAGGATTTTTCGCTTTGCCATTATAGGGTAAGGATAGTAGTACCTGTCATAATGGTCAAATTTAACACAATACAGCCGTTACAGTGACTTATAGCGCCCAGCCTCTTTTTTTCGCCTCAACAAGGAGGATCCCTAGATCGTTTCGTGCTGGGTCATCAAGCACCAACTCCTCAAGCTCCTTGAGCAACACACCCATAGCAGGACCCGGCTGCATGCCGAGCGCTATTAGATCCGTACCGCTGATGGCGAGCTTGCCGTAGGAGGGGCCACGCATGCGCGTCTGCTCACTTTGCAGCAAGGCATCAAATGCGTTAGCCGTTGGGCGAAACTCAGCTTCAGGGATTGCAGGGGAGGCATCCGCCTCCTTAAAGCTTCTCCAACGAACGAGGCTCTCTCCAAGGTCTCGAATAAGTCGACGCACACCAGGCGCTCCGCAATCAAGGGGGCGCATATGATGGCGTACAAGTAACGCGATAGTCTCGGTATCATCACGCGAAAAACGGAGCTGCTGCATCCGTTCGCGGGCCAGCCTCTCGCTAACAATCTCATGTTGATAAAAATGCCGGCTGCCGTCCTCATCTACCGAAAGGGTATGGGGCTTTCCGATATCGTGAAAAACGGCTGCCCAGCGCAGAATCAGATCGACGGGTGTGCGTTCAAGCACCCACAACGTGTGATCAAATACATCGTGGATATGAAACCTGTTCTGCTCAAACCCAATCGCTGGAATAAGTTCAGGGATCGTTAGAGGCAGAGCTCCAAGCTCTTTAATACAGGCGATCCCTGCCTGCGGGAACGGGCTCAGCAGGATCTGCTCTAGCTCAGACTTGATGCGCTCAACGCTGACCTGCCCAAGGAGCTGCACATGTGCCGAAGCCGCACGCAACGTTGCGGCCTCAATCTCTCTTCCCTGCGCGCTACCGAAGCGCACCATGCGTAGAATTCGAAGTGGGTCTTCAGTTAACCTCTCTGTTGCAGCGCCGACGGTTCTGAGGGTATTGCTTGCAAGGTCAGCTACCCCGTTTATCGGATCGACGAGGGTTTTTGTACTAAGATCAAAGGCGATGGCGTTAATGGTAAAATCTCGCCCAGAGAGATCCGTTGCAATATCATGAGCGGTGGTATGCCCAGCGCGACCGCTGGGTACGCGGAAGGTCGTTACCTCAATATGAACCTGATCGATCACAAGCAGGATCGTTCCATGCTGAATTCCGGTATCAACGGTGCGAATGTTGTGCTTTACGCAACGTGCTTTGATCTCAGTCGTAGTAAGGTTCGTAGCAAGGTCGAGGTCCGTCCCAGATTCCCCGTAGAAGGCATCGCGCACGGTTCCGCCAACCAGGTAAAGCTCGGCAGGTAGCAGGGCGGTGCGGAGCGCCCTAAGGGCTGGCAGCTCAATTAGCGCGCAAAGCGCAGCCGTCGCCTCAACTTGGCTTCGCAAGGGGGTCGAGGAAGATATACCAGGCTGAGGGGATCTTTCCATGTAATCTAATGTTCAATACCGGTAGCCATTCCGGCTTAGTTGGTTTTGCACGAAGCTTCATATGAGCCTCTTTCGGTGTTCTGCCACCCTTCCTGCGATTACAGGCGGCGCAGGCGCATACTATATTATTCCAGGTCGTTTTGCCCCCCTGGCTGCGGGGTACGACATGATCAAGGGTTGCCTCCTTGGCTGTCAACTCGCCGTTGCAATACTGACATTTAAAGTTATCACGAGCCAGCACGTTGGCCCTTGAAAGGGGAGGGGGGCACTTCCCAAGCTTAAAAAATCGCACCAACCTAACTACGGCAGGGGCCTTAATTACGAGCGAAACCGAGCGTATATCGTGCTCATACTCCTCGATTACCTCAACCTTTCCCAGAAAGAAGAGGCAGACGGCATTTTGCCATGAAATAACACGCAGGGGCTCGTAGGACGCGCTTAAAAGAAGTACTGGACTCATACCGTTATTGGGTAATAGAGGGTCAGGAACAACGATTCGGCACTATACTTCTAGTATCAATAGTGTCGCTAGGTTATGCAAGGACGTTGTTGAGCAGGGCATAACCAACCGAAAAAACATCCATTTTATGGCTCGGTTAGCTTGACACATCGAAGCCTTACCTCTATTTTCCACCTCTCGCAACGCAAGGGGGCCAGTAGCTCAGCTGGTTAGAGTACACGCCTGATAAGCGTGAGGTCGGTAGTTCGAGTCTACCTTGGCCCACCAGATGTGTTCCTATGCAAATTTTGGGTACAGCCCAGATTTGCAGGTGGAAAGCGTGTGTTGCAAACTGTTCTTTAATCGTGGGCCTGTAGCTCAGTTGGTAGAGCACCAGCCTTGCAAGCTGGGGGTCCAGAGTTCGAATCTCTGCAGGTCCACCACGATTTCCCGAGCTATATACTTCCATCTCTATAGTTCCGTCTGCATAATTCCAGTCGCATTATTTTCACCATCTAGTTTTCACTATCTAGTTTCCGCACTGGCTACGCTGCAGCTGCTCACGCAGATCCGTTGCTCTCTGTTCAGTAAGTTTTTCGTGGCGCACCAGGATCTGGGTTACGGTCTCAGCACAGGCAAGGAACCCGGCATGACCGCCACTAGCTCTCCAGCGCTCGGTGTTACAGGGGCAGATGCTCTCGACTAAGTTGCGAGGGGTAGTGCTAGGCGCCTTTTCAGAGGTACTTCCGCGCGAACGCTTAGGTTTAGTTTGAGTTTTAGTTGCGGCAGTTTGTGCGAAACTATCTGGTGAATAGTCCTCATAATCGTCGTAGTAACAGGTATTATCTTCGGCGTTATCTAGGGCATTTCTAAGATCCGAGATCGATTTGCGATCAATCATGCCGATCTTGGCGATCGCCTTGAACCCAAGCAAGAGCTTGCGTCGGCCCCGATTAAAGCATTGGTGGCACCCCTCTTCAGAGTCTGCATCAAAGCAGATGTCAGCCACCGCATTAGCAGCGCTATCCGGAGATAAGTAGACCCCATCTGCAACGCAGGGGAGTTGATTTAAGGCATCTGATACATCATCAAGCGAGCAGGTTTCTTGGGCCTTGGCCTCTGTAATGCTGAGGCATCCGATCAGAGCAAAAGCGATGAAAGTGCGTGCTAGTTTAGGTTGATACTTCATACGGAACTCCTTTAAAGCCAGGTGGGAGATAATCCCTTTAGAAGCTTTCTTGGCAATCTTCGGGCCAAGCCAGAAGAGGCTAGGAACCTCTTATAGTTAGCGAATCTGGGCTCTGCAGGTAGGAAGCCGGCTTCCCTTAGGGCTGCAAAAAGTAGGTGATTAAAGGGGATATTCTGAATCCATTTCTGATTTATCGGGAGGGGTATAGGATCACCACCATATAGTAGGGTGCACTTATATTTGAGTAGCGGCAAACACGCTTATACATTCAGCACTAGCCTAAATACTGAGGATCTTCGTATGTTAACAAGGTCGTCGTTTGTCAGCTTACGGTTAAATTTCTTAACACCGCTCTCCATCTTTATCTTTTCCCTTATTCTTTCTGCCACCATCTCTCCCCACACGGCGCATGCGCAGGAGATGCTCTCCGCCATGAGCTGGGCCGCTTCTGACGGTAGTTCATCTATATCTAGCGCCGGTGATGATCTCAAAAGTATGGATCTATCCGTTGATTTTAATCGTGATGGCGTTAACGATATCGCAATGATGTCTTACGATTCCGGCAAGGGTCTATGGCAGGTGAAGTTTTATGATGTTATACGCGGCACCGTACTGGGAAAGGTTTCTGATGATTCTCTGCACGATGATGATAACACCTTTGGCGTCGGAGATCTTACGGGTGATGGGATACCTGATGTTGTTTTAGGAGATGGATATAGTAACGGAGGAAGCTACGGGGGGGGAGAGGAGGATCCGGATAGGAAGGATTATCCGGGGCAGTGTATTATTGTAAAGGATGGAGGAACTGGAGCTGAGATCTATAAAAGCAAGGCCGCAACCGTGTCCTCGGGATGTGGTGAGGAGTTGCAAGTTGTCGATCTGGATCGCGATGGTCGCAGTGAGGTTGTTGTTTCGGAGTTAAACGCCACTTATGGCCAAGCGCTCTTTGTTCTAAAGTACGATTCCACTCTTCGTACCATGATGGAGAGCTGCAGAGCTATCATCGATAGAGAGTCATTAGGATCTGTCAATTCTTTTTATGCCGGACCGGATAGTAACGGGGATGGCTATGGAGATCTCTTTATAGGACTACCTGGGGCGAACTTTAACACCGGGATGGTGATGGTCGTGAACGGCAAAACATGCCAGGAGTTAAAGCGGATCGATGGTAACTCCAGGGGCGCAGGGCTCGGTTGGATGATGTTTGCGACCGGAGATGAGAACGGTGATGGTAGGCCCGAGTATCACGTTCTTGATAAAAATCTTATCTATACAGGGAGGGGCTCAAATGGAGAGCTCTACCGATCGTTCTCCCGATTGTTTTCGACTGGGGAAGGTAATTACTTTACCAACGTATACGGTTCCAGCGATCTTAACTTTGATGGCGTACCGGACCTTGTCATTACCGTGCCAGGGTCAAGAAGCAACAATTACATCCCCCCGGCTCCTCAGATATTCTCAGGGGCGACTGGGACGGAGATCGGATATATCGGGGAGTCGGAGTTCCGCGATAAGATCAATAAGATGCTGAATGCGAGTGAAAGTGGTACGGGGATCTCTGCAATAAACTCTCATCCCAATTTCGATATTAATCGGGATGGTATCGCAGATCTTCTGACTATGGCTTCTGTTCCTTTTTATAATAATGCAACAGGTCTTGAGGAGCGGCGGACATCCCTCGTAGGGCTCTCAGGGGCCTGCCCGGTGCAGGCCGAGCTGAAGATATCGCCACGCGATGGTTGGGCGGTAGCCGAGGGTGCTAATCGTATCGAGATATCAGCCAAGGTGTGCGGTAAGTCCTCTCTCCTTGGTGCGTATAAGTTAACGCACGGTGGAACGCTCTTTACCCCACATGACGATGGCAAGGATGGGGATAGTATCTCTGGTGATGGTATCTATACCTCCGCGGTAACGTATGGCATGGGAGCTCAACCCATCTCGATAGTTGGCAAGGTGTTAAATGAGGTGCTGATACCGGTCTCTGTAGCTCAGAGCGTAATAGCAGTGAAGAACTATGTCGTTGCGGCTGTGCCCTACGGATGGATCGACTCAGAGGGGGGTGCTGATATTCCGCTTGTGTGGAATAGCCCTACTACGCAGATATCGGCCCCCTTTCCGATTAAGTTCTATAACGGCAGATACAGTGACCTATGGGTCTCAAGTCAGGGCTATGTTGGCATAGGGGAGAAGGTTGATCTGGACAGTAGCAATCAACGACTCCCCAGCGGTAAGATAGATAAGGAGCGTATGGTAGCGCCCTTTTGGGGCAGCATTGGGGTGAGCGGCAGCGCTCGACTTAGTTACAAGACCATCGGCACACCGGGTACTCGCCAGTTCGTTATTACATGGGAGGGCTTCGAATATAGTAACTATAGAGAGAACCCCTCTAGCCTCTCCTTCCAGGTTAGCTTTGATGAACAGAGCGGAGCGATCCGGATTAACTATCGTCAGACCTGGGCGCAGCTTGGCTCATATGCCGCTGGTGCTGGCGCCACCTCTGGGCTGCAGGATAACTCGCGACTCGGAAAGACCTTCGCGCATAGTGAGCCTAGCCTGCCCGATCGTACCTCAATTATCTATCTGATACCTGGGGATGGTAATGGAGGAGGCGGCGGCGGTGGTGATAACGGCGGCGGTGATAACGGTGGCGGTGGAGGTGATAACGGTGGTGGCGATAACGGCGGCGGTGGTGGCGGTGATAACGGCGGCGGCGGAGCTACTCCCCAGAACTTAAAGGTATCGCTCGCAATTGTACGCTCTCCAAAAACCGCTAGTGCAACCATGGATCTTTTGACTACCGATCTCAACACCGGTGGCTTGGCTGATATAAGTGCCGCACAGTGTGTATTCGACCTTTATGCGACCGAAGCTATCGCATCAAATAAGAGCACACTTAAGTACGTAGCCTCAATGGCAGCGGGAAGTGGTCGGGTATCTAAGAAACTTACAAAACTTGCCGGCATAACTCGCAAGATGGTGCGGGACGCTAAGGGAAAGCAGCGCGATGTGAGGGGATATCTGCTAGCACAGCTTAAGTGTCCCAATCAGGCAAATATAAACTCTAACGTTGTGACGGTTGCCTCTAGCAGCACCCGCATAGCGGGAGTGCAGATAGGGGCCTTAGCGTGGCTTAAGCGGGTGATTAAGGCCGTTACGAGCTAACGCTCTTGGCAGCACGACGGATAAGCTCCTCGGTTGTAACACCGGCCAGGATAACTGCGCCGATAATTGCAAACTCAAGTTGCGTGGGAATATCGAGCAGCACGATAGCGTTACGGAGCACCTGCATCAGGGTAGCTCCGATAATAACTCCAAGGATGCTTGACTCTCCACCCCGCAAGCTGCATCCACCAAGCACCGCCGCAGCGATGGCGTAAAGCTCATAGAAGTTTCCGAAGTCCGATGGTTGTGCTGAGTTAACGTCTAAGATAAAAAGCACGCCGCCGAAACCAGCCAGTAGCGAGCACGCAACGTATGCCCAGATCTTCGTGCGGTCGGTGTTAACGCCGCTGTAGCGTGCTGCGACCTCGTTACGACCCACGGCGCGTAGGTATAGTCCGTAACGGGTGCGGTTCATCACTACGCTACTAATGATAGCCACTATCAGGGTGATAAATACGACGTTCGGCACATCAAATGGTAATAGCCCAAGCCCAGATAGCTTTCCGGTAGCAAGAGCCCTTAAGCTCTCAAACTGCATGCCGAACCCCTGCGTTTGGTCGCCGGTAATGCCGCGCGCCAGACCCCGATAGAGTAGGAGCCCACACAAGGTTACGATAAAGGGCTGGAGTTTTAATTTCGTTATAAGGGTGCCGTGAAAAGCACCAAGAAGTGCCGCCAGGATTAAGAGAAAGAGCAGCGCCAGCGGCCACGACCAGCCGTGATGCACAACTAGCCACGGCAATATAGTGCCGATTAGACACACTACCGAGCCGATGGAGAGGTCGATACCAGCACCTGTAATTACAAAGGAGACCCCGATACTTATTAGCGAAAAAAGGGCGGTGCGGCGCAGCAGGTTCTCGATATTCGTCGGCGCAAGAAAGCGATCGTTTAAGAGATAGGTACATAGGCAGGCTACAAAGAGTAGAGAGATTAGGCCGATATTCTTCCTCATATGGCTATCCTTGATTGTGGTGAGGCTAACGTCATAATTGCATGTTCAGAGAGCTCTTCTCGAGATAGCTCGCCCCGCAACTGCCCATCACTTATAACTAGCACCCTATCTGCAAGGCCAATAACCTCCTCAAGCTCGCTCGACACAAAGAGGATCGCTAGCCCCTTTGCCGCAAGCTCAAAAAGAATTGAATATATCTCGCGGCGTGCCCCTACATCAACCCCACGCGTCGGCTCATCAAGTAGTAGCACCTGCGGATGAGTAGCAAGGCACCGTCCAAGCACGACCTTCTGTTGATTTCCACCAGAGAGTTTATGTGCCAATTGCTCCGGACCGCTACACCGAATACGGAGTGATTCGATGCAGCGTAGCGCTATCTCCCGTTCCGTATTTTTTTCTCTAAAGATTCCATTGCCGCCCTTTGTAAGCATCGAGATGATAACGTTATCGCATAGCGAGCTCTCGGCGATAATTCCCTGCTCCTTGCGGCTCTCAGGCAATAGCGCAATTCCTAAGGCACTGGAAGTAACGGGGGAGGGGTTTTTTAATTCCGTAGCGTGTACTGTAATCGTGCCGCTGACCGGGGGCGTTATGCCGAAGATACCTTCAAGGATCTCCGTTCTACCCGAGCCGATTAGACCAGTAATGCCTACTATCTCACCTGCGCGCACTGTAATATCAAAGGGGGTATGTCGAGGGGAGGCCCGGAAGTTTTTTAGCTCCAGCGCCGCTGCTCCGATCGGACGGGAATGATAGCCGTAAAGATCCTGAATATCCCGTCCAACGATCATATGAATTAACTTATCGCGCTGAAGCATCGGCGCTTTAAGCTCTCCTGAATTCTTCCCATCACGGAGCGCTATGACACGGTCCGAGATCTCTTGAACCTCTGGCAAGCGGTGCGAAACGTAGAGGATCGAGACCCCGTCTCGTTTAAGACGTTTAATAAGCTCTAAGAGCGCATGCGCCTCCGTATCGCTTAGGCTTGATGTGGGCTCATCAAAGATTAGGAGCTTCGCGTCATACGAAAGTACGCGCGCTATCTCAACCATCTGACGCTCGGCGGCAGAGAGCGTAGAAACTAAACGGTTTGGATTTAGCGTTACCCCGAGGCGCTCGAGCGCCGTTAGTGCCACGCGTTTCATAGCTAGGCGATCAAAGAGGCCATAACGTAGCTTTTCGCGGCCCAGGAGCAGGTTCTCTGTAACGGTCAGGTTCTCAGCTAAACAGAGCTCCTGGTGTACGATACCTATACCGGCATCGATAGCCTCGCGGGGATGGGTAAAATGCACCTCATTGCCAGATAGATGCAGGCTACCACTGTCGGGAGCTACTATGCCCGAGAGGATCTTAGCGAAGGTGCTCTTTCCGGCGCCGTTCTCCCCAACAACAGAGAGGATCTCACCGCTAGCTATTGAGATCGAGACGTCATCCAGTACGGTGTTGCTACCGAACGATTTTGAGATCGCTGTAGCTTCCAGCAGAGCTGTCATGGTTGAGCTAGCTTCTCGCGCAGCTCTTTCCAGAACTGCTCAACGTTAGAGCGATCAATCCGACGGGCCGGAATATCTATAAACTTAGAATCCGGAATAGCAGAAAGGTTCCCAGCCACAAGCTCCTTTAAGAGCCTGACCGATTGGAATCCGTATTCGTACGGGTTTTGCACGATAGTTCCCACGATAACGCCGTCCTTAATACCCTGCAGGGTTTCATCCGCCTCATCGAACGAAAAAACCTTGATCGTACCAAGCTTATTATTCTGCTTTAGAGCCTCAAGGCAGACTGGAGCGTTGTATCCAAAGAGTCCAACCACACCGGCAAGATCTGGATGGCGCAAGACGGCGTCCTCGCAGTTTGCTTTAGCTTTTACCCGATCAAACTGATCCGTTAGGGTCACTACGATTGAGAACTTTTGATATGAGAGCAGCTCCCCAGGAGGATCGTAACGGCTTGAATCAAAGCTACGCCCGAGCACCTCATCAATTACACCTTGCCGACGTTTGCGGGCGTTGTCCTGCTCAAGGCGCCCCACAAAGATGGCCAACTTGCCACCGTTTGGTAGGGACTCCCTGATCAGCTCTCCAAGCATGCGCCCAGCCTGATAGTTATCCATGCCGATATAGGCGAGACGATTCGTATTAGGGGCATCGGAATCGTGTGTAATTAGAGCAGTCTTGGAGGCAGTTTCGTTAATAAAGCTACCCTGATTAGCCGAATCGATCGGACTAAGTGCAATGCCATCAACCCCACGGATCAAGAGATCCTCTACTATTCTTTTTTGGTCGGCTATGCCCTCAGCCGGCATATGGACAGAGACCTTTACGTTTAGTTGCTGACCGGCAGCCTCTGCGCCCGATTTGGCGATAGTCCAGAACGAAGCCACGCCGTTTGTAATATAGGCGATACGGGGCAGCCCCGGGGCATCTGAACGCTTGCATGCAGTTAGGCTTATAGCTGTGCTAAATAGAGCCGCAGCGACTACTGCTGAGATAAGGGTTAATAATTTCCGCATGATGCGGATTATGTGCCATTTACATTAAAAAGTCAGGGGGGTGTTTCTTACCTAAGGGCCCGCTTTAAAAAGGTAGGCAAAGGCAATTTATCTAGGAAACTGGAACCGCCCACCGATCTGACCGGAGGAAAATAGGCCGCATCTGGAAGTGCTGGAGAGCTATGCCTTGAAACTGGCAGGATCGACGGCACGGATGGTAGCGAGGCTGGCACTATTTGTGGCTGCGTCTGGTTCTGCGTTTGTGTCGTACTTGCGAGTATAGTTGGCAGGAGTCCGAGCGCCTGCGGCTTTACTATTGCAAAGATCGCCACTATCCAGAAAGCCAGCGCAATAAGGGGGATAAACATTCGCCAAACCGATCGGATAAACCCGAATACAACGCCCGCCGTTACCAGGAGGCCGAACCGTGCACGCCATTCAGGAATAGCCTGTTCAAGAGCGGCAGGGGCCAGCATGCTACCGATAGCGATTACTCCACACGCCAGAAGCGCCATCCCTAACGGTCCCGATAGGCCAGGACGATAGAACGGACGCATTCCGTAAGAGCCGTAATTTCTCATAGAGTTTGGTATCATAGGCACCTCATATTAAGTATCTATGTTGTGCCAGATAGTTCTAACGAAACGATCACAGAACGGTACGGATAGTTTAACTATTCACCCCCTCAGGGGTTAGTACAGAGTATCTACGTGAGCGATCGCTCTTAGTGATGCTGAATAGATACAATACTTTAGATGAGCGCCCTAAAAACCACCCCAAAACGAGCGTGGGATGGTGTTAAGGGTGCGCCTCGAACCAGGCGATTGTTGCGGGGTCGCCATAGCCGTTGGAGTTGGAGTTGGAGTTGGGGTTTTGATTTGTATTGGACTGTAGGTAAAGGTTGGTCGCGGGGTTCTTGTTGGTGTTGCTGTTCTTGTTGGTGTTGCGGTTAGTGTTGGGCGTGGAGTTCTTGTTGGTGTTATTGTTGGTGTTGCTGTTCTTGTTGGTGTTGCTGTTCTTGTTGGTGTTGCTGTTCTTGTTGGTGTTGCTGTTCTTGTTGGTGTTGCTGTTCTTGTTGGTGTTGCGGTTCTTGTTGGGCGCGGGGTAAAGGTTTGGGTTGGAAGGAGGGTTGGCGTTGAGGTCATAGTTGGAGTTGGAGTTGGAGTTGGAGTTGATGTTGATGTAGGAGTTGCAGTTCTAGTTGGAGTTGCAGTTGATGTTAGAGTTTCAGTTATAGTTGGTGTTGCTGTTCTTGTTGGTGTTGCTGTCGGTGTTGCTGTTAGTGTTGGGCGCGGGGTAAAGGTTTGGGTTGGAAGCAGGGTCGGCGTTGAGGTTATAGTTGGAGTTGATGTTGGAGTAGGAGTTGCCGTTGATGTTGAAGTAGGAGTTGCAGTTCTAGTTGGAGTTGGTGTGCTGGTTGGTGCCGCAGTTGGTATAATAGTCGGTGCCGTGGTGGGAGAGGGCGCAGATGTAGGCACAGGTGAGGCTGTAATGTCAGTAGTCGGAGTAGGGGTCGGAGTAGGAGTAGGAGTAGGGGTCGGGGAGCTCGTGTCTGCAGGTGGGGAGGTCTGCGTCGCTGTTGGTGAGGTAGTTGGGGTTAGGGAGCTGTTGCACAGGGCGCTAGCGGCAGCGACAACCCCAGCCGCATTAGCGATCGCGGAGGTAGCAACCTTGCCGCTTAAGGCCGGCGTTACAGTACCTGAATTAAGCAGGATATCTTTAAGCCCACCAACCGAGAATCTGTTCGGGCACATCGACTGCGCCAAAACTAAAAGCCCCGTGATCTGTGGTGCCGCCATCGATGTGCCGCTTAGGGTTGAGTAGGAGTTGGTAGTCATGGTTGAGAAAATGCTCTCGCCCGGTGCCGAGATATCAACGGTGCTCGCTCCATAGTTAGAGTAGTACGAGAGGGTTCCGGCAGAGTTGTTTGAAGCGACCGAGATTACATTGTTTGACGAGTAGCATGCTGGGTACGAGGGGGTTGTATCTGTATTCTGCGCAGCGTTCCCGGCTGCTGCTACAAACATGATGCCAGCATTCCCAGCATCCGCAATGGCGCTGGCAAGTACGGAATTATATGAACCTCCACCCCATGAATTATTACTGGCGATAAGATTTACGCCACTATTTCTCAACATCGTTCCGTAGTTGATTGATTTAATGGCGTTAGAGGTGCTGCCGCTTCCGGTGGAGCTCAGGAACTTGGTCGCAATCATCTTGACGCTCCACGCTGCTCCAGCAACCCCTACGCCGTTGTTCCCGACAGCTCCAATAATGCCGGCTACGTGGGTGCCGTGATAGTGATCGTCCATCGGATTGCCGGAGTTTGTGATGGCGTTTATTCCATGCAGGTCGTCTATGTAGCCGTTAGCATCATCATCTATACCGTTGCCTGCTACCTCGCCAGGATTGGTCCAGATATTTGCAGCGAGGTCTGGGTGGGTATACTGAATTCCTGTATCGATAACCTGCACAACCACCTCGGAGCTACCAACGGTCGTGTCCCAGGCCGAGGTTAGATTCATCTGCGCTGGGCCATACTGCAGGTAGTAGTAGGGGTCATTAGGCGCAACTGCGTTAGCAGAGATATCCGAGGCGAAGAGTGCAAAATTAGGGGAACAGGTAACGTGGCCCCCGATCTCATGCATAACGCGACGGATCTTGGCCCGCCTACATGGATCCCGTTGACCAGTCAAGGGCAGGGGGGCGGCATCGGTAGCCTGTATCGTAACGCCTGCTACCGGGAGCTCCTCAACTAGTACGATCCCCTTTGCCAGTTTGACGGAGCGCAGTCTAGCGCCCCGTACCCCCTGTAGTGCTGAAAGGTCTGAATTGATGCGTTGTGCGGCCAGAGACGCTCCGCGCGATTTAAGGAGTGCCCCCGGGTAAACGTAGCGATCCTCGGCCACGGATATGATCGGAGCGAGCGTTAATAGCGCTATTAAGAAACTCAAGATTGGGCGAAACGGCGTTAAATTCATTAATTCTACCAACCATAGAGTAGGTCGGCAGTTATTTGAATAAGATGAGGGTTTTTCGCTTAATTTTATCCCCGTTAATGGGGTGTAATCTAACGAAAGGGGGCCAGTTAAAGGGTACTTCATACGACTTTCCTCTATAGCGGCTAATCCGTTAAGGGGTTAGGTGCAAGGTATGATCCGATCTTAATTTGGTGATGGTAATGTGGGGGTTATCTGTGGGCGCAGCCTCTAAATAAGAAGAGGACTTCCGGTGCTGTGCAAATTATAGTGGCCCAGGGTCTGGGTACCTAAATTTTCTGTGTGTCCCCATCCAGTTTCTCGACACCGTCGTGCGCATAAACTATAGTCAGCGCCTTAACTATACGGTGTACATGAAAGATCAACTGGTTATAGGAACGCGCAGGAGCGTGCTCGCCCTCTGGCAGAGCAGTTTTATTAGGGAGGCGCTTCAGGCTGCCTTTCCCGGGCTCCGTATTGAGCTTAAGTATATTATCACCACCGGGGATAAAACGCAGGATAGTAACGCCAGCATCCCATCTATCGGGGGCAAGGGCCTCTTTACCGCGGAGCTGGAGGAGGCCCTAGTGCAGCAGGAGATCGACCTTGCGGTGCACTCCCTGAAGGACCTCCCTACAACCTTGGCAGCGGAGTTCGTTTTAGGAGCGATTACTGCGCGTGGTCAGGTTGCAGATGTGCTGATCTCAGGCTCTGGAAAGCGCTTGTCAGAGCTTCCAGCCGGAGCAGTTATAGGGACCTCAAGCCTAAGGCGCTCCTCTCAGATTCTGAGGATGCGTCCCGATCTAGCCCCTCTTCTTATTCGCGGAAACGTAGATACCAGGATTAATAAGGTGCAGGCGCATGGGGGTAAGTACGACGCAATCGTTTTGGCACACGCCGGTATAGCTCGCCTTGGGCTAGAGAGCCAAATAACGCAGGTATTTACCGATGAGGAGATGCTTCCGGCGCCCGGTCAGGGAGCCCTCACTGTGGAGTGTCGCGCAAACGATAGCGAGCTTTTGCAGATGTTAACTAAGCTACACGATCCATTGACCGCAGCGGCGGTAACGGCGGAGCGCGCTTTTCTATCTGAGCTTGGTGCGGGATGTAACACCCCGGTAGCTGCGCACGCTGTGATTGAGACAAGGGGTGTCGCTCAATATGTTGTTTTTAAGGGTCGCTGCCTCTCACACGATGGGGGGAATGTTGTTGAGGTAATGGGAGAGGCGCTACTAGGAAGCGAGACTCAGCTCGGCGAAAGGATGGCGCACGAAGTTATGGCGCGTGGCTTTAAGAGACTTTGTGCTGCTTAGATATAAGCTAGACGGCGGGCGCAATCAGGTATTACTCTATACTGTATGCCTACTCTGCGACCCACGGTAATCATAACCCGTCCCGAAGGCACCTATGCCGGTGCAGATCGTTTGCGAGATCGGGTAGAGCAGCTCGGGTTCCGTGCCCTTGTGCTCCCTATCTTGCGAGTTGAGCAGCTCTCACTCACCCCGCTAGCTAAAGAGCTTGTGCGTAAGGCTCTAGCAGCGCCACACCAATGGATCTCTTTTTTAAGCCCCTCGGCGGTCTTTGTTTTTAAAAATGTGCTTGAGCGCATGATAAAGAGCAAGGAGATCCCCGAAACTATCCTTATAGCTGCACAGGGCAAGGGAACAGCAGAGGCGATACAGGCGTGCTTTGGGCGCAGGCCCGATTTTCTTCCGACCATCTTCGTTGCTGAGGAGTTTGCAAATCAGCTCGCCGATTTTATGAGCGAAGATAGCGTTGTGTTCGTCCCGCAATCTGCCGACGGCAGGGATGTATTTGGGCCTACTTTGCGCGCGCGTGGATTTATGGTCGAGAGTATAGATACATATTGCTTGGTTGATGCACCGCTTGCTGAGGAGCTATGGGCAAAGGTGCGTAACCTGAGGGGGCTCGATCCGTACATAGTCTTTATGAGCCCCTCTGCGGTGCGTGCAACGGTGCGCCTCTTTAAAGGTGAGCGGGCCCTTCTGGAGTCCTTCAGGATCATGTCAGTTGGTCCGGTAACTAGTAAGGTAGTTACCGAGCATGCTCTGCAGCTCTTTGCCGAGGCGACTGAATACTCAGAGGATGGGGTGATTGCGGAGCTAAAGCGAGTTGTTGCTTGAGGCGAGGCGCCCAGTGCTTAAGGCTCACCCAATAGTTACCTATTCCTTGAAAAAATGGCGTAGTTAGCTATAGTATAGTCACAATCTTCAACGGAGCCCCCCATGATTGATCTTTATGACCTGCGCGAGCGACCGGACGACTATCAGAAGGCGTGCGAGGATAAGGGCATAAAATTCGATGTAAAGGCATTTCTTGTGCT